>ERZ1292630.953-Hain-H41-02um-R3-953-length-29128-cov-7_pt1 | contig 29128 bp, 20 predicted proteins | sample MGYA00564408_ERZ1292630 | MGnify/ENA primary metagenome ERZ1292630 (study PRJEB36523, sample SAMEA6512641) | groundwater metagenome | collected 2019-01-08 | study: AquaDiva: Metagenomics assemblies of 32 groundwater samples
TGACGTAGTCGATTGCCGTCAGTTGCGCGTCAGGCATGGCTGTCTGGGGTGGTACGGCGACATGCGGGGATCACTCACCTGTCAGGCAACAGGGGCGACACTTCTCCCAAAATCCCGGTCGGCCGGCTCGGGAACGATGCCGTTTGCGGGTCACGTGCGCAACCGCAGGATGGTGTTCGGCCGACAGGATCACTCGCCACCACAGCCACTTCCTGCCATTGCCTGAAGCGCCATGAGCGGCTCGGATTGGCGCCAGACGCTACATTTTGTCGCGTATGACCTGCCCTTCCACATCATGAAACCGTTCCGGCGTCTCGGAGAAGCGGTTGCGCCGGACGGCAGCGTGCTCGCGCTGTTCGAGCACGACGGCGCCTACGTGATTCGCGTCAACGGCGTCGAACTCATGTCGACGCGGCGCCATCACTCGGAAGACAGGCTCGCCGACCTGGTCTGCCGGCCGCTGCAGGAACAGCGTGGCGCCCGGGTGCTGATCGGTGGCCTCGGCCTGGGATTCACGCTCAAGGCTGCTCTCCGTGTCCTGGCGCCCGATGCACGCGTCGTGGTGGCGGAAATTGTCGGGGAAGTCATCGACTGGAACCGGAATCCCGACTATCCGTTGGCCAGCGCTGCGCTGCGCGACCCGCGCGTGGAGCTCTGCCACGACGATGTCGCACTCGTACTGCAGCGGCATCGAGGCGCCTTTGACGCCATCATGCTCGACGTGGACAATGGTGCCGATCCACTCACCACTTCCGGCAATGCGCAGCTTTATCGGCCGGTCGGCATTCACCTGGCCGCTGCCGCGTTGCGTCCCGCAGGGCGGTTGGCCTATTGGTCTGCGGTCGATGACCGTGACTTTGAGGCGTCGTTGCGGCACGCCGGACTCTCGGTAAAGGTCACGCAGGTGCGCGCGCACGCGACGTCCGGCCCGTGGCATACGCTCTTCGTCGCACGCGCCGATGCGGCGGCCCGCGGATATCCCTAGGTCGACCTTCTTTCCCTTGTTGGGTCCCGGTCAGCGGACAGCGCGCAGTCAGGCACCGCCGGACTCGCGTACGTGCCCGGGTACGAACCAATCCTGCAGACGGACGGCGCGAAAGACGAGCGCCGAAAGCCCCGTCAGCAACGCCACGCTTCCGAGTATGACGACCAACCTGGTCGCCGGCTGCCCGGTTTGGACGCGCCAGGACGCCAGTCGCACCAGCGTGCGCACCCACTCGATCGCTCCGAGCAGGAGTACGGCCTGGACGAGTCGTGCGGCCCATCGCCGCCGTACACCGAGCAGCACCAGCGCCACGAATGGCGGGGCGACCAGGACGACGCTGCCCGAGCGCAGGAAATGCGCGCCAAGAACGAGCAAGCTGATCACCACCGGCAGAAGCTGCAGTCCGATCACGTCTCTCCCCTTACCGGCACGTATTGGGTGGTGTCAGCCACGGCCACTAATTATCGGGTGCGTTCACTGACGGGATGCAATGGCCATCGGGATGGTGCGCCGATGTCGGCAACCCGAAGATAGACCGCTCCACCGGGAACGGCATCCCCGACGCAGCGAGGTTCGCGCTCATTGTGGCGAGGCCCTCGAATCCTCCCGTCAGGGCGCCGTCGGACACACCTCGATGGGTCGCGCAGGGCGCAGCGCCGTCGCATAATTGACCAATCGCCGAGGAACTCGCGTCGATGACCGGTGTAAGGTCCGCCTCAGGAGGTCCATGACCAAGATGTTCCGTTCCGCCTTCCGCGCGGCTGCGATGGGTGCGCTGGCAGTGTCACTGACGGGATGCTCCATCAGGATGATGGCCATCAACTCGCTGGGGGATGCCCTCGCCTCGGGCAGCACGTCGACGTTCGCCAGAGACGACGACGCGGAACTCGTCCGCGATGCTGTGCCTTTCGCGCTCAAGACGATCGAGAGCCTGATCGAGCAGTCGCCGAAACACCAGGGCCTGCTCACGGCAGCGACCAGTGGCTTTACGCAGTACGGCTTCGCATTCATCCAGCAGGAAGCCGACTTCGTCGAGGCGCAGGATCTGGACCGCGCCACGCGGATGCGGTCACGCGCCAAGAAGCTGTACCTGCGGGCGGTTGAGTACGGGTTGCGGGGTCTCGAACTCGATCTCCCCGGCTTCCGCCAACGGCTCGCCACCGATCCGGATGCGGCCGTGGCGAACACCACCAGGAAACACATCCCGCTGCTCTACTGGACCGGCTCGGCATGGGCGGCGGCATTCGCGCTGGATGTGAACGACGCCGAGTTGTCCATCCGGCAGTCGGCCATCGAGAAGATGATGCGGCGTGCGCTTTCGCTGGACGAGACCTGGGACAACGGCTCGCTCCACGACTTCTTCATCTCGTGGGAAGCTGGGCACGCCTCGGCTGGCGGGTCGATGGCCAAGGCCCGGGATCACTTCGCGCAGGCCGTGCGCCTGTCGGGCGGGGCGCGCCTGTCGCCGTACGTCTCGCTGGCCGAGTCGGTGTCGATCAACGAGAACAACAAGAAGGAATTCGAAGCTGTCCTCAACCAGGCGTTGGCTATCGACATCAACAAGTCGCCCGACCAGAAGCTGGCCAATGTCATCAGCCAGCGGCGCGCGCGGTGGCTTCTCGACCGGATTGACGACTTGTTCGTCGACTAGATTCCAGACTCACCTATGACACGAAAACAATCGCTGCTTCTCGCTCTGGTCCTCGCCTTCGTGGCGGGCATCGTGGCGCCTGCCGGGGCTCAGGCGACGGTCACCGTCAAGATGGCCACCCTGGTGCCGGAGAACTCATCCTGGTTCCTCGTGTTGAAGGAGGTCGCCGACAAGTGGAACAGGATTTCGGGTGGCAAGGTCCGGGTCCTCCTCTACCCCGGCGGCCGGCAAGGCGACGATCCCGACGTGGTGCGCAAGATGAACCTCGGCACGCTCAACGCGGGTGTCCTGACGTCGGCGGGCATTGCCGAGATCGACCGGGGGGTATACGCGCTCAGCATCCCGATGGCCTTCCACGATTACGACGAGGCCTACGCCGTGCTGGAGAAGATGCGGCCGAAGCTCGAGTCGGCGATGGAAGCCAAGGGATACATCGTGCTTAACTGGGCCGATGGCGGGTGGAACCACTTCTTCGCGAAGTCGCCGATCACGGTGCCCGACGACATGAAGAAGATGAAGATGTTCAGCTGGGCGGGTGACCCGAAGACGACCGAGGTCTGGAAGAAGCTCGGGTATGATCCCCGGCCGGCGCCATCGACGGAACTCACCACGGGCTTGCAGACGGGCCTCTTCGAGACATTCCTCGCGCCACCGCAGGTGTCGGTGATCACGCGCTACTACGAACACGCGAAGTTCATGACCGACCTGGATTGGCAGCTGCTCATCGGCGCCACGGTCATCAGGAAGGAGACGTGGGAGCGGATCCCCGCCGACCTTCGGCCGCAGTTGTTGCAGGTGGCGCAGGAAGCCGGAACGAAGCTGCGGCAATCGATCCGCTCGGGCGGACCACGCGATGTCGACGCCATGAAGAAGGCCGGACTGACGGTTGTGCCGGTGGATGCGAAGGCCAGGGACATCTGGCGTCGCATGGCCGAGTCGTCGTATCCGCAGGTTCGCGGTGTCGCCGTACCCGCGGACGCGTTCGACGACGCGTTGCGGTTCCGTGACGAGTATCGCCGACAGCGCGGCGCGGTCAGGAAGTGAAGTTCCCCTCCACGCTGTTCAGGCGCACGGAGCAGGGAATCCTGGTGGCTACGCTCGGCCTGGCCACCCTCCTTCCGCTGATCGATGCGATCGGCCGGCCGCTGGGCGGATTCCATCTTTATGGATCGGCGGCGTACCTGCAACAGCTGACGCTGTGGCTCGCGTTCGTCGGTGGGATGGCGGCCACGGGACAGGCCAAGCACCTCACACTCTCGACGTCGGAGTTCTTTGACGAAGGCCTGATGCGGCGTCTCTCGCGATTGATGGCCTACTCGGTGGCCGCCGCGGTCGTCGGCATCCTCGCCTACGCCAGCACGCAGGTCGTGCTGGCCAATAGGCTCGAACCAAAGATGCTGCCCATCGGCATCCCCGAATGGGTAAGCGAGATCATCATGCCCGTCTCACTGGGCATCATGGCGCTGCAGTTCGTGTGGAATGCGTCGGACAAGTGGTGGGGACGCGGAGTTGCCCTTGCGGCCGTCGGCGGTGCGTTTGCCCTTGGCCTGGTGCCGCCGGAAGTTGCAACCCATCTCTGGCCGCTGGCCCTGCTGGTGCTCGCCGCTGCCCTGCTCGGCGCGCCGGTGTTCGTAGCGATGGGCGGCATCGCGATCGTGCTCTTCTTCAGCGAAAGTACGCCCGTGGCCGCCGTGTCGGCCGAAGTCTATAGGCTGATCGCGTCGCCGACATTGCCGGCGATCCCGCTGCTCACTGCGGCTGGGTATGTACTCGCCGAGAGCGCCGCGGCCGAGCGACTCGTCCGGTTCTTTCGTGCCGTCTTCGGCTGGATGCCCGGCGGGATCGCCATCATGGTGGTCGCCGTCTGCGCGCTGTTCACGACGTTCACCGGCGGGTCGGGCATCACGATCATCGCCCTGGGCGGCCTGGTGTATCCGATCTTGAGGAAGGACGGATACTCCGAGGGCTTCTCGCTCGGCCTCGTGACGGCCTCGGGTTCGCTGGGACTGCTCTTCCCGCCCAGCCTACCGGTCATTCTCTACAGCGTCGTTGCCAGTTCCCGCGACGCAACGGTGCCGGCCGACCAGCTCTTCATTGCCGGCCTGTTGCCCGGACTCCTGCTCGTGGTCCTCACGGCCGGGTACGGGATCATCGTGGGGCGGCACGTGGAACGCGAGAAGATAACGTTCTCGTGGCGCGAAGTGGCGGCGTCCGCCTGGCTTGCCAAGTGGGAAGTGATGCTCCCCGTGATGATTGTCGCGCTGTTCCTCACCGGTTCGGCGACGATGATCGAGACCGCGGCAGCGGCGCTGGCCTACACCGTGATCGTGGAGTGCTTCATCACGAAGGACATCAAGCTGTTCTCGGAGCTGCCCGACGTGCTGCTGAAGGCCGCCGCGCTGATGGGCGCGGTGCTCATCCTGCTGGCCGTCGCCATGGGCCTGACCAATTACCTGGTCGACGCCATGATCCCGGACGCCATTCTCGCGTGGGTGAAGCTCCACATCCACTCGCCCATGGTGTTCCTGCTGGCCCTCAATGGGCTGTTGCTGGTCCTGGGCAGCGTGCTCGAGATCTACTCGGCCATCATCATCCTCGCCCCGTTGATTGCACCGATGGGCGTGGCATTTGGCATCGACCCGGTTCACCTCGGCGTGATCTTCCTCGCCAATCTCGAGCTGGGATTCCTGATGCCGCCGGTCGGCCTGAATCTCTTCCTCTCATCGTCGCGATTCAACCAGCCGCTGACGAGCCTGTACCGGCACATCCTGCCGTTCCTGGTCATCACGGGCGTGGGTGTCCTGCTGATCACCTACATGCCGTGGATGTCGCTGGGCGTGTTGAAACTGCTGGGCAAGCATTAGGGGCCAAGCCGAGTCGGGTCAACCGGTACCCTTGGCCGATCGAAAGGCCCAGACCGACATGGCCAATAGAATGACGAACGCACAAGCGGAAACCCACACCGGTATGGTGATGTCGGCCACTTGAACCGGCAATTGCAGGTACGCGCGAATGAGCTGTCCTGCAGCGGCTAATCCGAAGAGCGCTCCCGAGACCTGTGCATAGCGACGCATGTTGCCTCCCTTGTCGCATGGTGCGTGTGCCTGATGAATGGCGTTTTCCGACTGCGTATTCAAATAGACGCTGTCGCGCGCGGGCCGCCAGTCCGAACGCCGGCATGCTGGCGCGCGGCAGGGATCTCCGTGAAGTGATCTCCAGCCTGGATCTTGTGCCACTCCCCAAACACGACCACGGCCTCCACGCCTTGTCAGCACCGACGTGGAGCGGCAGAATCCCCTGATGATCCGCCCACACCCCTCCCACGCGGAACCGCGCCGAGGCTGAGTCCATGTGCCGCAACATCAGGACGCTGGCCAACTTCGAACCGCCGGCCAGCGATGGCGAGTGCCGCGTGGCCGCCCTGCAGTTCGTTCGCAAGCTCAGCGGCGCCACCCGCCCGTCACGCGCCAACGAGGCCGCCTTCAACCGCGCCGTTGATGAAGTCAGCACCGCAGTCCAGCGACTCATCCAGTCGCTCGAGACGAAATCTCCGCCACGCGATCGACTCGTCGAGGCGGAGAAGGCTCGTCTGCGCGCCCAGAAACGACTCTCCTGACCGCGCCGCCGACAGTACCCACTGCCTGCCGGGTTCGAGCGTCGCCCGGGGATAGTTCAGTCCGTTTGGCGCCTCCGCCACGGTGTCGCTGTCGAGTCGTTCACGGGGACGGTCATGTCAGGTCGCCGCCCCCATTCCGAGCACCAGCTTCGCAATCGCCCCGACCATCATCAACGGAATCGGCAGCAGCGTAAGTCCAATGGAGAACACGTACCCGTAGCGGAACATCACCGGCGCGATGTCGGGTGCGCGAATGCCAATGGTGCGGCGCAACATCAGGTCGGCCACCGGCCCGAGCGTGTAACAGACGTTCGCCAGGAACCCGTACACGATGACACCCACGACCTCGCTCGGCATGGTGCCTGGCGACAGCAGCATTCCCAGCGCCGCTCCCACTCCCAGCGTCAGCAGCCCCGCCACTCCCACACTCACGTTGTACATCAGCCGCCGCCGCTCCCACCAGCCGATCACCTGCAGCGGGCTGCGCGGATAGTACAGCGGCGTGAAGAACCACTTCTCCACCGTGGTCACTGGCGGTCTCCACTCGACGTCCATGAATCTACTTTACATTTCAAAGTGCCGGTGCGCAAGGGCGGAGCGCCACGCCCGCTGATCCGGGTGATCCGGGTCACGCGTGGTCGTCGGCATCCCCTCTCGTCCCGCACCCGAACTGGCGCCCGCCTCCGCTCCCCGCGACATTCTCAGGGCCACGTTCACCCCTGCCGCCTACTATATGAAGAGCGCCTGCTTCGCCCTCCTCGTCGCCCTCCCCCTTACAGCCCAGGCACCGCGCCTGATCCCCGTCCCGCGTGAGTTCACCGCCGGTCCTGCCGTTCCGCTCAAGGGCACCGTCGCCATCACCGCCGGCATCAACAAGGCCGACAGGTTCGCCGCTGCCGACCTCTCTACGACACTGAAAGAGCGCGGCGTGAAGCTCAGCCCCGCCGACGGCGGCCTTCGCATCCAGCTCCTCCGCTCCTCCACCACCGCGGCCAAGGCGCTGCTCGCGAAGCACAAGCTGGCGTTCACCGGCGAGATGACCGGCGAAGGCTACGTCGTCGTGGCCGAGCCGAGGTCCATCCACGTCATCGGCGCCTCCGACGCGGGCATCTTCTACGGCGCGCAAACTGCCGGACAGCTGGTCACCAGCCACGGCGCGTCGATGGCCGTGCAGACCGGTGTCATCCGCGACTGGCCCGCCATGCGATGGCGTGGCTTTCACGACGACCTGTCGCGCGGCCCGGTGCCAACACTCGAGTTCCAGAAGCACATCGTCCGCACCCTCGCGGCGTTCAAGATGAACGCCTACTCGCCCTACTTTGAACAGACGCTTGCCTACAACGCCGACCCGCTGATCGGCCCGCCGGGTGGCGCGATGACGCACGAGCAAGTGAAGGAACTCGTCGCGTACGCCAAGCCGCTTCACGTCGAGATCATCCCGGAACAGGAAGCATTCGGCCACCTGCACCACGCGCTCAAGTACGAGATCTACAGCCAGGTCGCCGAGACGCCCCATGGCCACGTGCTCGCCCCGGGCCAGCCCGAGTCGATAAACATCATCAAGCGGTGGTTTGCCGAGATCGATTCCCTTTTCCCGTCGCAGTTCGTGCACCTGGGCGCTGACGAGACATTCGAGCTGGGCAAGGGCCAGACCAAGGCAGCCGTCGAGAAGGACGGCATCGGCCCGACGTACCTGAAATTCCTCGCCGACATCCAGACCCAACTGCGCGCGCAGGGCAGCAGGAAGACCTTCCTGTTCTGGGGCGACATCGCCATGAACTCCCCCGAGCTGGTGAAGTCCCTCCCCAAGGACATGATCGCCGTCGCCTGGAACTACTGGAGCACCTCCGGCTTCGAGCGCTGGCTCACGCCGTTCTCCGGCAGCGGCATGCAGACCTGGGTTGCGCCCGGCGTCAGCAACTGGTCGATGACGTACCCCGACAACAACACGGCGCTCAAGAACATCCAGGGATTCGTGCGCGACGGGCAGAAGATGGGTGCCACCGGCATGCTCAACACGAGCTGGGGTGACGACGGCGAGGAGATCTTCAACCAGACCTGGTACGGCGTCATCTTCGGCGCCGCTGCATCGTGGCAGAGCGGAGAGTCGTCCATTGCCGACTACCAGAGTGCCTACGGCCTGCGGTTCCACGGTGACACCACCGGCAAGATCGACGCCGCGCAGCAGCACCTGATGATGGCCCACGCCGCGCTCGGCAAGGCAGGCGCCGGCAACGGCCACGACTTTCTTTACTGGGTCGACCCGTACTCCCCGGAAGGCATGGAGATCGCGAAGAAGATCCGCGTCGCCGCTCCGGAACTGCGCATCCACGCAGAATCGGCGTCGGTGCTCATCGCCCAGGCACGGCGCATCCAGCCGCACCTGCGCGAGCAGGACGCGCTCGACGCCATGGACATGGGCGCCCGCCGCCTCGACCTCATCGGCATGAAGTTCCAGTTCGCCGACGAGATGGTGAGGTTCTACGCGGCCACCATCGACCCGGCGCGCACCACACCGGTGAGCTGGATCGAACTTTCCGAACTCTCTGGCATCAACGGCCGATTGCAGACCATGCGTGAGGCCTACGTCCTCGGCCGCGAACTGTACGAGAAGAGCTGGCGCGCCGAGAACCGGCCGTACTGGCTGCACAATGTGCTTGCCCGCTACGACTCGGCTATCCAATTGTGGTGGAACCGTTCGCTGGCGGTCGATGCCGCCCGGCGCGAGTTCAGCCGCACCAGGAAGGTGCCGCCGCCAGAGCGGATGGGAATCCCCGCAGCGATGCCGCACTAGGACGGCAGGCGGCAGTAAACGGACGGCGTAGAGCGTACGGCGTACAACCTACAGGTGCTGTACGCCGTATTGCTTCCCGAGCAACTCCAGCTTGCCTCCTGCCCAACACTATAGTTGCGCCGAGCGTAGCACACCGAGAGTCACATCGCTTCCACCCCGTTTCCTCCAGCCCTCACTCATTATGAGATCTGCCCTGAAACTGGTCGTCCTGAGCGTTCTTTGCGCGGCCCCGCTGGCCGCCCAGCTCGATTCGACGACCATCGCCGGCTTCCGCTGGCGCAACATCGGCCTCGCCAACCACCAGGGACGCACCGTTGACGTCGCCGGCATTCCCTGGCCGTCGCGCACCTTCTACGTGTCATCGGCTGGCGGTGGGTTGTTCAAGACGACCAATGCGGGAACGACATTCCGCCCAGTCTTCGAGAACGAGCACGTCTCCTCAGGCGGCATGATCGGCATTGCCCCGTCGGACACCAACACGGTGTACTACGGCACGGGCGAACCGAACTCGCGTAACTCGATCTCGCCGGGTGCCGGTATGTGGAAGACCACCAACGGTGGACGCACCTGGGAGTTCATCGGCCTCAAGGAAACGCAGCACATCGGCCGTGTGGTCGTCGACCCGTCCAACAAGGACATCGTCTACGTGGCCGCCCTCGGCGCCGCGTGGGCCACGAACAAGGAACGCGGCCTCTACAAGACGGTGGACGGCGGCAAGACCTGGCAGCTGAAGAAGTTCATCAACGACAGCACGGGTTTCGTGGACGTCGCGCTCGACCCTCGTGACCCCAGGGTTGTCTGGGCGGCCAGCTACCAGCGCATCCGCGGACCGTACTACCAGTATTCGGGCGGCAAGGGCTCGGCACTCTGGAAGAGCACCGACGCCGGTGAGACGTTTGCCGAAGTGAAGGGCGGCGGCTTCCCCGAGACCACCAAGGGGCGCATCAGCATCACCATCGCCGCGTCGAACCCCGACGTGATGTATGCGATGGTCGAGGCCGACACGGCGCCGAATCCCAAGAAGGACCCCAAGGTCAAGGCACAGAAGTCGCCCAGCGGGCTCTATCGCTCGGCCGACGGCGGCAAGACCTGGACAAAGATGAGCGATGACAACGTCCGCCCGTTCTACTACTCGCAGGTGCGCGTCGCGCCCAACAACCCGGATCGCGTGTTCTGGTCGTCCACGCCGGTGAAGCACTCCAGGGACGGCGGCAAGACCGCCGGCAACGCCACGGTCGGCGTGCACGTCGATCACCACGGCATGTGGATCGATCCCAGGGACCCCAGTCACATCGTCGTCGCCAACGATGGCGGCGTGGCGCAGTCGTGGGATGACGGCGGCAACTGGGACAACATCAACACGCTGCCGATCGGCCAGTACTACAACGTGTCGTTCGACAACGCGGTACCGTACAACGTCTGCGGCGGCGCGCAGGACAATGGCTCGTGGTGCGGCCCTTCGCGTCGCAAGCAGGGGACCATCACCAACTCGATGTGGTTCACGTTCAATGGGGGCGACGGATTCGTGACGGCGCAGGATCCCACGAACCCCGACATCATCTACGGCGAGTCGCAGGGCGGCAACATCGGCCGCTACCGGGTCTCCACCGGCGAGCGCACCGCCCTCGTGAAGCCGGCGTGGCGCCCGCGGTACATGCAGTGGGAGGACTCGATCCTCGTCGACCGGCCCGACACCGCCAAGCCGATGGCCAAGGACCAGGCCAAGCGCCAGGCGGCGCTGCGCGCGGCGCAGAGGAAGGATTCTGTCGAGTTGGACCTGCGTTGGAACTGGAACACGCCGTTCTTCATTTCGCCGCATAACCCGCAGGTGTTGTACTTCGGCGCCAATCGCGTGCTGAAGTCCACCAAGCAGGGCAGCGACATGTTCCTCATTTCCCCGGAGTTGTCGTACGCCGACACGATGAAGATCCGCGTGTCGACCAGGACAACGGGCGGCATTACGACCGACGCCACCGGCGCCGAGACGTTCGGTACGGTCGTGTCGCTCAACGAGTCGCCGCTGCGCCCCGGCATCCTGTTCGCCGGCACCGATGACGGCCGCTTGTGGTCGTCGTGGAATGACGGCGGCTCATGGACCGAGCACACCGCGAACGTGAAGGGCGTTCCGGCCGGCACGTATGTGTCGCGTATCGAGCCGTCGCACGTCGACTCGCTCACGTTCTACGTCACGTACGACAATCACCGCCGCGGCGACTTCGCCCCTTACGTCGTCATGACGAAGGACGGCGGCAAGAGCTTTGCCTCGATCGCCAGCAACCTGCCGACGGGTGGCCCGGACTTCGCGTACGTGATTCGCGAAGACCTGAAGAACCCGAACCTGCTCTTCGTCGGCACCGACGTGGGCGCGTACGTCTCGTCCAACAAGGGGCAGAGCTGGCAGAAGTTCATGACCGGTCTTCCCACGGTGCCGGTGATGGACCTTGCCATCCACCCGCGCGACGGCGAGCTGATTGCCGCCACGCACGGGCGCTCGTTCTGGATCGTCGACATCAGCGCGCTGCAGCAGATGGATGCCGCGGTCGTCGCCAAGACAGCGCACCTCTTCAAGCCGCGCATCGCCTTCCAGTGGGGTGAAAAGCCGTTCAACGGCGAATCGACGGGAAACAGGGTCTTCCAGGTGCCGAGCCCGGCATACGGCGCCGAGATCACCTACAAGCTGGCAACGGCCAATCCGGGCCAGGTGCGTATCGTCATCCAGGACGCCTCGGGTGACACGTTGCGCACGCTCAACGGTCCGGGCTCGGCCGGCATCAATCGCATGACGTGGGACTTCCGTGGCAAGGTGCCGCCGTCGCCCAAGCTGTCGCCGGCTGAGGTGCGTGACTCGATCAGCAGTGTGCGCAAGGTCATCGCCGCGCTCGACTCGATCGAAAAGGAAGGGACGATAGCCAAGCCGGTGCTCGACCGCATGCGGCAGGGACTCACCGGTAGCGCCGATGCCATGCAGCAGATGATCACGCAGTTGGGTGGCTTCGGCGGTGGCGGCGGTGGTTTCGGGGCGCAGGCCGGTCGTTGGCAGGATCGCCCCGGTGAGACCCCGGCCGGAGCGGGCGGCGGTGGGCGTGGCCCGGGTGGCGGTGCGGCCAGCGGTGCCGGGGCTCCGCCCGACATGAACCAGCTTTTCGGCGTGATGCAGGCCGCGCTCGGGCGGGCCGGAATGAACCAGATCTTCGGCGGTGGTGGTCGTCGCGGTGGTGGTGGTGCTGCCCCGCTCGTCGGCACGGGTGACTACCTGGTGTCGATCACGGTCGGCGGCCACACAATGAAGCAGGTGCTGCGCGTTGAGCGCGTGAGCGGCGGTGCGGGCAGCGGGTTCCCGTTCCAGGACGAGGAGCACGAGCCGTAACAGGGTTTTCCTTCGACCACGAAGAGCGAAGGACGCAAAGGTTCGCGAAGGACTGCACGCAATTGAAAGTGGGCTCGGCGGACAGCAATGTCCCCGGGCCCATTTTCATGTCAGTTCTTCGCGCCCCTTCGCGCCCTTCGTCCTTCGTGGTAGCAGTTGTCTGGCGCTCTCGCGCGGTCAATATCTGAGGTACTGCACGTACTTCACCACCAGCCCGCCGCGCATCGGCCGCGCCCACGGGATCGACCGCCCGTCGAGATCCGTCGGCCACGCGCTGTTCAGCACCACATACAGGTCCGACCCCGGCGTCCGCGTCCAGCGCACGCGTGCGTTCAGGGCGGCCCGGTTGGCCTCGTTGTTCCACTGTGCGAAGAGCGTGGTGTTCAGCCGGGGTGTCAGCGCGTAGTCCACCCGGGCCGTCGTGGTGCGCGCCACGAAATGTGACACCGGGAAGCGCCCCTCGGTGTACCCGAAATCAACGGACCAGAGCAGGTGCGGTTGCACCCGGCCCTCCACCGTGACTTCATAATCCTCGCCACCACCATGGTAGAACTTGCCGAAGTTCGCGCGTGCCTCCACGCGCACCGCACGCCGGCTTGAACCCTCGTACGACAACTCCCATCGGTCGAACCAGTAGTGGCCGGCCTCGATCGTCGTGCCTTCGAAGATCTCGAACGCCTCCCTGGGAGCGTCCCCCTCGCGCGACAACTGCACCTGCACCTCGTCGCCCGAGTTGAAGTTCACGCCGAGCGGCGTGATGCCGAAGCTGGCGTTGCTCAGGCCGCCGTCGAGGCGTTGCACGTAGTTGTACTCCAATAGGTTGAATTGCAGCTGTCGCACGTACGGGATGTGCGGGCGCGGCGTGAACTCCATCTGTCCGGCCCAGCGCCAGATGCCGTCATTTTGCACAAAGCCGAGTGTGGGATTGAACCCTGCTTCTACCCGCTCAAACCGCGTCGCGATATCGGCGATATCGTTGGGAAAATCGATGAAGAGCCGTGCGTAGTTCGGCGCTCCGCCCGTGCTATCGTGGGTCCACGCGGTTGAAGCGGCGAAGACGAGGTTCTGTCCCCTGATGATGAACGGAAGGTTGGCGTCAACTCCGGTGGCAGTGCTCGCCTCGCTCCCGCGTTCGTCGCGCCCCGTGAACATCGCCCCCAGGTAGCCGCGCCCCAGCAGGTCGCGCCGCACGCGCACTACTGCGTCGCTGGCCGGCGAGTCGCCCCCGGTGCGCGCGGCAATCACACCCACCTGCTGGTCCCCGATGCGCCCCGACAAACGCGCACCCGCAAGCAGTGGAATAGCGGTGCCGTCGCCGGAGAGGCCGATGCGTCGGCTGTAGAACAGCTGCGTCTCTTGTCGGCGGCCGAAGTCGAAGATGCTCGCCCCCTCGGTGAAGAACGGGCGACGTTCGGGAAGGAAGAGCGGAAAACGCGTGAAGTTGATCACTTGCCGGTCGACGTCGGCCTGCGCGAAATCGGCATTGGTGGCGAGGTCGAGCGTCAGCTCGCGCGATGGCGCGAGCTTCGCATCCATGCCAAAGGTGCCCTTGAGCCCGGCGTTGGCCGTCTTGTCGAACGTGCCATCGGCATTGTAGTCGCGACTCAGGCTGTTCCCGGTCGCGGCGGTGTATGGCCGCAATTCGGCGGTGGCTCGCGGCGGCAAGTCGACAAAGCCTTCCACGACGTCGGCGCGCTCGAGGAACTTGATCCCCTCAGTGCGTCGCCACGCTCGCCACAGCACATCCTCATTCTTGCGGCGAATCACCCGCCGCAGGTTCACGTCCCACGCTGTGCTGCTGGCACGGTAACGAAGTGTCTGCCACGGGATGAACACCTCGGCCACCCAACCGTCGCTGGTGAGGTGGGCGCGCGCATCCCACACTGCATCCCAGTCGGAGTTCTCGCTTTCGAACGACACGATCTCGGCGTCCGCCATTGCGCCATTCGGGTTCACGGCGAACAGGAACCCTGTGCGCTTGTCCTGCAGCGGCGACACCATGAGCTGCACTGCGTCGTCCGTATCGAAGTCCGTGTCACGCCGCAGTTGCGCGTGCAGCACCCGCCCCGGCTCACGGTCATACGCGTGGATGCCGATCCACAGCCCGTCGCCCGTCGAGAGAAAACGCACCACCGTCCGTTCGGTGGCGGCATCCCCCTCACTCGGATCGCGCTGTCGGAAGTCGTCGATGCTGTCGGCACGCTGCCATGCAGATTCGTCGAGCTTGCCGTCGAGTTGCAGGCGGTCGCGCGTGGCATGCACGCGGGGAGCCTGGGCGGCAGCGATGTTCGCCGTGCAGAAGAGGATGGGGGCGAGAAATCGAGTGCACATCATGCCACATATTACGGAACCAGGGAGGACTTCGTTGCAGTCGTCCCTTCGTGCCCCTTCGTGTGCTTCGCGCCTTCGTGGTGTGCAGTACGAGCTACCGCACCACCACGAACCGAACCGCGTCCGACGCCTGCCCTGCCCGATCAATCGCCGTGATGACCAGGCGGTCCGGAAGCAGTCCTTCCCCGTTCGGCACGATGTGCTCATCGCACGCGCATCGCGCCACCAGCCGGCTTCCCCAGACACCCCCCGTGCGGGTCTGCAACAGGTACCAGCGTGCCACCTGCCTGGCCGGCATCGTCATTGTCACCGTGAGGCCTCCCGAGGCCGCGTTCTTCTTCACGCGTACCGAGGGCGCCGAGGGCAGCGTCTTTGCCAGCCATGGCGATGGGGGCACCAATGCCACGTCGCCGTACACTCGCTCGACGAGGCGAGATGCCACGCCGCCCTGGTCGGTGAGGAACGCCTTCATCGAGAAATGCACGGCCCCCGTGGCATTCGGGTTGGCGCGCGCACTGTCCACCTGCGCCACGATTTCGTCAGCCACCCAGGGATTGTTGGCACTCAATCCGTTGCCCGCTGGTGTCACCGCCCTTACCCGGCTCGTGTACAACCCCGGCCAGAGGTGGCGTCCGATCGTGTTCTGCTCGCCCCACCACTTGAGCAGCACCGGGAAGCTCTGCTCCGCCTTGCCGATGTTCCAGTAGAGCTGCGGCGTGAAGTAGTCCACCCACCCCTTCTCCCACCACAACTTCGAGTCGGCGTACAGTTGCTCGTACGCATCGAATCCCTTGATCTGCTCCGGGTACCCCGGGCGCCAGATCCCGAACGGCGAGATGCCGAACTTCACCCACGACTTGGCGAGATGGATCTTCTCGTCGAGTTGCCGAACGAGCTTGTTCACGTTCTCGCGGCGCCAATCGTCGCGCGACAACTTGCCACCTGCCTTCACGTATTTCCTGAAACTGCGGTCGTCCAGAAACTCCGTCGTTCCACGCGTCGTCTTTTCCTTGTATGGATAGAAATAGTCGTCCAGGTGCACACCATCGATGTCGTATCGCTTCACGACATCCAGCACCACGCGCAGCGTGCGCGCGCGCACCGTACTCTCGCCCGGTTCCATCCAGAGGTGCGTGCCGTACTTCTTCACCAGCGCTGGTGACGTGTTGGCGATATGGCGCCTGGACAGTGGCCCAGTGGCGCTGGGGTGACGGGCGCGGTACGGATTGAACCACGCGTGCAACTCGAGTCCGCGCAGGTGCGCCTGTTCCACGGCGTAAGCCAGGGGATCCCACGCCGGCACCGGCGCGCGTCCCTGCCGGCCGGTGAGGTACTCCGACCACGGTTCGATGCTGCTCTTGTACAAGGCATCCGCTGCCGGACGCACCTGCAGGATCACGGCATTCAAGTGCGCGACTTGCGCGCGATCGAGGATTGTCAGGAGCTCGGCTTTCTGCTCGCTCGCTGGCAGCCCGGGCTTCGACGGCCAGTCGATGTTCGACACCGACGCCACCCACACACCACGGAACTCGCGAAGCAGTTGGGGTGCGTAACAGGTGGTGTCGGCGTTATCGCAGGCCACGGTTGCAGGTGGCGGCACTGTCGGTGCGCGACGAGCCGTGGCGGACTTGGGAGCCTGCGCCGCGAGCGGCAGTGCCAGGACGAACACGATCAATGCTGAATTTCGCATGAATGAAGGTAATGCCACCCTCTTCATTGTCGTACACGCTACTCACCTGCCCTCCGCGGAAGACTGGTCCTCCACGTGCCGAAGCTGGATGTTTATCCGGCGTTGCACCACATCGAACGCCCTGCTTCCTTCTTTGGTGCCCCACTGACAATGATCATTCGACGTTCGCTTTTCTTCCTGAGTGCCGTCGTGTTTGCTCTCGCGTCGTGCACCCGCGCTCCCTCCGGCGGCGTCTCTCCCGCGCATGTGCGCGTCGGCCCGCCTCACGGATCGCTCGTGGCGGTCGGCGGCGGCAACCTGGGACCTGAGATTCTCCGCCGATTCGTCGAACTCGCCGGCGGTGCCGATGCTCCCATCCTGGTCATCCCCACCGCCGGCGAAGACTCCGTCTTCCCCGCCGACTGGAACGGACTCAATGGGTTGAAGGCCGCGGGCGCCACCAATCTCGCGGTCCTGCACACCGGAGATCGCCGGCTTGCCGAAAGCGATTCCTTTGTCGCTCCCATTCGTTCGGCGCGCGGAGTCTGGTTTCCCGGTGGTCGACAGTGGCGCCTGGTGGACTCGTACCTCGGCACGCAGACCGAGACGGAATTGCACGCCGTGCTCGCGCGAGGCGGCGTCATTGGTGGCACGTCGGCGGGCGCGTTGATCCTCGCCAGCTACATGGTGCGAGGTGCGCGCGAGGGAAACGCCCAGATGATGGCGAAAGGCTACGAACAGGGTTTCGGGTTCCTGCGGCGCGCCGCCATCGACCAGCACGTCGTAACCCGTAACCGGCAGGATGACCTGCAGCAGGTCCTTAGCTCACACCCCGACCTGCTGGGCATAGGCCTCGATGAAGGCACCGCACTCGTGGTACAGGGCGACCACGGCGAGATCATCGGCCGCGACAAGGCCTTCGTGCACAACGGTCGCGACGCCACTGATCCCGGCTTTCCGTATCGCGTGCTCCTTCCTGGAGATCGCTTCGATCTCTCCCCGCGCCGCGTCATCTCGCGCGCTGCCGATGGCGGTCCGCTGAGCGAAGAATTCGTCGACTCGCTCTTCGCCGACTTCAACACGCCCGCTGCCCCGGGCGCCGCCGTGCTCGTAGCCATGGACGGCAAGATCCTAGTGAGCAAGGGGTACGGTCTCGCCGATCTCGAGGCGCGATCGCCGGTGACGCCACACACGAATTTTCGCCTCGCGTCGGTCACCAAGCAGTTCACCGCGATGGCGACCATGCTCCTCGTGCAGGACGGGAAGCTGCGACTCGACGAGTCGCTCACCGACGTCTTCCCGGAGTTTCCGGCGTACGGCCGCCGCGTCACCGTTCGCCATTTGCTGACGCACACCAGCGGTCTGCAGGACTACGAGGGCTTCGTCCCTGACTCCCAGGTCACGCAGGTGCTCGACTCTGACGTGCTCAAGCGGATGATGTCGCTCGACTCAACCTATTTCGCGCCGGGCGCGAAGTTCCGCTACAGCAACTCGGGCTTCGCGGTGCTCGCCATGATCGTCGAGAAGCGATCGGGCACACGTTTCGCGGACTTCCTCAAGGCACGCATCTTCAACCGCGTAGGAATGCCGTGGACGCTCGCTCGCGAAGAGGGCCGTGCCCCCGTGCAACGACGCGCCTTCGGGCATTCCCGCCGCGATGGCGCGTGGAAGCGCACCGACCAGAGCAGCACCAGCGCGGTGCTTGGCGACGGCGGCATCTACTCGTCGGTCTCCGAGCTCTACCGTTGGAGTCGCGCCCTCGAGACGCGCGAATTGCTCGCCGACTCCCTTCGAGCCCTCATCTTCCAGCGCGGCAGCAAGTCCGACAGCACGGGCGTGGATTACGGCTTTGGCTGGTATCTCGAATCAAGTCACTCTCTCCCCCGTACTCGCCACACTGGATCCAGCGTCGGATTCAGGAACGCCATCATCCGCTATCCGACACTTGGCGCCACGATCATCGTGCTCACCAACCGCTCGAATGCCAACGCCGGTGCGCTCGCCGAGAAGATCGCCGAACGACTCACGACGGTTACCCGCGATCCGCGATGGACAGTGCAGCAGAGCGGTGCCACGGCGTCATTCCGCGGGTTCAGCGCCGTGAGCGACCTTGTGGCGTGGGCGGGCGGCAGCCGCGGCATGGTGCTCCGCACCACGAACGGCGGTGCACGCTGGGAACCGGTGCCGGTTCCCGGCGCCGAGTCACTGGACTTCCGCGACGTCCAGGGCGTCAGTGCCAGCATCGCGTTCGCGATGAGCGCAGGCCCCGCCGAGCAGGGCCAGGCGCGGATCTACAAGACCGTCGATGGCGGCGGCAGCTGGACGTTGCAGTGGAGTGACACCACCAGGGGCGTTTTCCTCGATGGCATGGCCTTCTGGGACGCCACGCACGGTATCGCGTTCAGCGATCCGGTGGATGGCAAGCTCGTCATCCTGCGCACCGAAGACGGCGCCATATGGCAGAGCGTGGACCCCGCTAACATTCCCCCCGCGCTCCCCGGGGAAGCGGCGTTCGCCGCCAGCGGAACCTCCGTTGCCGTGCAGGAAACGGAACACGCGTGGATCGCCACAGGCGGCGCACGTGAAGCGCGCGTCTTTCGCACCACGGACGGCGGGCGGTCGTGGCAGGTGTCGGGCGCCGGCATTCCCGGTGGACCAAGTTCCGGATTCTTCGGCATCGCCTTTGCCGACACGCGTCGCGGCATTGCTGTGGCCGGCGACTATTCCATCGCACGCAGCAATGGCGACGTGACCATGGCGACCAGCGACGGCGGCGTCACGTGGAAGCGCGCCTCGCCCTGGCCATCGCAAGGAATCACTGGTGGCGTGGTGGCCGTGCGCGGTGCCGCGAAACCGCTTTTCGCCGCGGTCGGCGCCTACGGCACTGCGTTCAGCTCCGACTTCGGTGCCACGTGGACGCACGGCGATACGCTCACGTTGTACGCCATTGACTTCGCCTCCAGAAACGCCGGGTGGGCAGTTGGCCCGCGCGGACGCATCGTCGCCTTCAAGGGAACCGCTCCGTGACATACGACCTCAAGTCGATCTCGCTTCCCGCGCTCGGCCCGGGTAGCATTCGGGTCCTGAATGCCCTCGCCAACAGCGCGCTGATTGGCGACGCGCTCGTCGGGAAGCTGCGCAAGGACGTCGGACTCGGCGCGCTGACTGAGAAGCCGCTGGAGGAAGCGCCGACCTTCACCCCACGTCTCCCGGATGTCGCACCGTCCATTTCCCCGCTCGATGCCCGCGACGATGATGCACGCGCCGGGTTCCGGTTCCCCACGGTCGCCGACTATCACGCGGCGTATCGCCGCGGCGCGCTGACGCCGCTCGACGTCGCCGAGCGTTTTATCGCCCGATGGGAGGAAAGCGAGAAGGACAGCCCTGCCCTGCGCGGCTTCATTTCAATGCGACGCGACGACATCGTCGCGCAGGCCAGGGCATCAGCCGAACGATGGAAGTCCGGCAATCCGTTCGGCGTGTTTGACGGTGTGCCCATCGCCGCCAAGGACGAAATCGACCAGGCCGGTTACGTGACGACCATCGGCACAAAGCTCTTCGAAGGCGCGCAGCCGGCCGCGCACGATTCCACCGCGGTCGCTCGCCTGCGTGCGGCCGGCGCCGTGATGGTCGGCAAGGCCAACATGCATGAGATCGGCATCGGCGTCACCGGCTTCAACCAGCACCACGGCTCGGCGCGCAATCCGTACAACGACGCGCACCACACGGGCGGCAGCTCGGCGGGTCCCGCCTGTGTCGTCGGCGCAGGACTCGTCCCGATGGCCATCGGCGCCGATGGCGGCGGCTCGATTCGACTCCCCGCGTCCTTCTGCGGCATCGTGGGACTCAAGCCCACGTACGGCCGGATCAGCGAACACGGCGCTGCACCGTTGTGCTGGTCGGTGGCGTATCTCGGACCACTCGCCAATTGCGCCCGCGATGCCGCGCTGGCATACGAAGTGATGTCGGGCGCCGACCCGCGTGATCCCAATTCCGTAGGTCATCCGGCGGCGGATATCGATGACCGCGCTCCGCGTTCGCTCGCCGGCATCAGGCTTGGCGTCTTCTGGCCGTGGTTCCGCGATGCTCAGCCTGAAGTCGTGCGGATATGCGAGACGCTGCTTGAACAGATGTGCGCACGGGGCGCCATGCTGGTGGACGTGGAAATCCCCGAGCTCGAGCTCACGCGCGTGGCGCATCTCGTCGCCATTACGTCCGAGATGCTCACCGGGATGCTGCCTCAAATCCGCGACCGTTTGGGTGATTTCGGCATCGAGACACAGCTCAATATCGCCATCGCCCGCGGCTCCACGGCCGTGGATTACGTTCACGCCCAGCGCGTCCGGACGCGCGCCATGGCCCACTTTGCGCGCGCGCTGGGCCACTGTGACGCGATCATCACGCCGGCGTCGGGAAACACCGCGCCGCGGATCCACCCTCGCGGAGGCGCAGTTTCCGACCTCACCCGTTCGATGGAGACCATGCGCTTCGCGTTCAGTTCGAACTTCACCGGGCACCCGGCAGTCAGCTTCCCGGCCGGCTACGACTCGGCGGGACTACCCGTCGGCATGCAGGCCATCGGCCGCGGGTGGAGCGAACGGCTGTTGCTGCGCCTGGCGGCGTTCGCCGACACGGTGGTCGAGCGCCGCAAGCCGCAGCGCTACTATGCGCCGATTGAGGTGTAACTGCGACTGCTCACCACGAAGGCGCGAAGGCTATGAAGGGCCACGAAGAAGTGCCTTCAAGGGGGCTCGCGGCGACCGATCCGTCTGCCAGGCCCCTCCAAGGTCATCTTCGTGCCCCCCTCGTGTCCTTCGCGCCTTCGTGGTGAGCAGTTTCCCACCCCCTTCCCTTCACCCAATAATCTACTATATTTCGTTATAGTTGTACACTAAACCGGAATCTACACCAATGAGCTTCTTCGCTTCTCTCGCCTCCCTCCTTGGTGGCGCCTCCTTTGGCCCTGAACATCTCGACCAGCTGTGCGCCGAGCATCCGGGCACCCTCCTGCTCGACGTCCGCACACGCGCCGAGTACGTGCAGGGTCACATCGACGGCTCCACGCTCGTGCCGCTGGACCAGCTGTCGGCCTCACTGACCCAGCTCGCCGCCGCGCCGGCTCCGATCATCGTGATTTGCCATTCCGGTGCCCGCGCCTCCACCGCCGCCACGGCCCTGCGTCGCGCCGGCAAGGCTGACGTCCATGTGCTGGGCGGCGGCGTTTCTTCATGGGGCAGTCACGGGCGAAAACTCAGCCCCGGCGCCAAGGACGTGCCCCTTCGCGACGCCATCAAGAAGGCGCGCCAGGCCGTAGCGACGTAAGGGTAGCCGACGCCGTATCTTACGGCGTGCTCGGCTTCATCTTCGCTGCTCTCATCGGACTTGCCCTCGGTACGCTCGGGGGCGGGGGGTCGATCCTGACGGTCCCTGTGTTCGTTTACGTGCTCGGGTTCGACCCCAAGCTCGCCATTGCCATGAGCCTGCCGGTCGTCGGCACTGCCGCCCTCGTGGGCGTCGGCTCGCACTGGCGCGCCGGGAATGTGCGCCTGCAGACCGCCGCAATATTCGGCTCGGTTGCCATGGTGGGCTCCTACACCGGAGCACGGGCCAGCGTGTTGCTCTCCGGGCGCCTGCAGCTGCTCATCCTCGGCGCTGTGATGATCGCCGCGGCCGCATCGATGCTGCGCAGCGCAATCCGCGATGGCAACGTAGCCGTCGTGGAGTCTCCGCCGCACCCCGCCGTGATGCTGTCGGTTGGCTTCGGCGTCGGCATTCTGACAGGTGTCATCGGCATTGGCGGTGGATTCCTCATCGTTCCCGCGCTCGTCATCCTTGGGCGCGTCCCGATGAAGGCCGCCGTCGGCACGTCCCTGCTCGTCATCGCCATGAACTCGGCGTCCGGCTACCTCGGCCATCGTGGCCTCGAAGTGGTTCCCTGGGACTTCGTAGTGCGTTTCACCGCCGTGGCCGTCGCCGGCATCCTCGCCGGCACAGCGCTCGTCCGGCACATTTCGACCCGGCAACTCAAGCGCGCCTTTGCTGTCCTGCTTGTCGTCATCGGCGTGCTGGTTCTCTGGCTGAACCGCGCGCAACTCTGACCGCCATGTACTTCCAGCGCTTCTACGATACGCCGCTCGCCCAGGCGAGCTACCTCATCGGCTGCCAGGCCACCGGCGAGGCTGTCGTCGTCGACGCCAACCGTGACATCGCGCAGTACGTCGATGCGGCCGAGGCGCAGAAGCTGCGCATCACGCACGTCACCGAGACCCACATCCACGCCGACTATGTGTCGGGAAGTCGTGAGCTCGCCCACGCCGCGGGGGCGCAGCTGCTCCTGTCCGCCGAGGGCGGCCCCGATTGGCAGTACGCCTTTGCCGCCGCGTCGGAGGCGACGTTACTGCGCGATGGCAGTTCGTTCAATGTCGGCAACATCCGGATTGATGTCCTGCACACACCCGGACATACTCCCGAGCACATCTGCTTCGTGGTCACCGACGGAGCTGCCGCCAACGAGCCCATGGGCATCATCACCGGCGATTTCGTCTTCGTCGGCGACGTGGGGCGCCCTGATCTCCTTGAGAAGGCAGCCAAGGTCGAGGGCACCATGGAAGCGGCGGCCCGCACCTTGCATGCATCGCTCGCCAGGTTCCGCACGCTCCCCGACTGGCTGCAGGTCTGGCCCGGACACGGTGCCGGTTCCGCCTGCGGCAAGGCGTTGGGCGCGATGCCCACCAGCACCGTGGGCTATGAGAAGCGCTTCAACTGGGGTCTCGAGCCGATGACCGAGGACCAATTCGTCCAGCGCGTCCTCGACGGCCAGCCTGAACCCCCCGCTTACTTCGCGCAGATGAAGCGCATCAACAGGGAAGGACCGACGCTCTTGCACGGCTTCCACCGTCCCGAGCGGCTGCCGGCGGCGCGACTTGGCAAGCTCATCGAAGGCGGCCATGTGGTGGTCGACACGCGACCGACGGCGACGTTCGCTCGTGCGCACGTCCCCGGCACTATCAACATCCCGCTCTACAGGTCGTTCAGCACCTGGGCCGGATGGCTGCTGCCATACGACCGCGATATCCATCTCATTGTCGACGATGAATCTCGTTCCCTCGACCAGGCCGTGCGCGACCTGGCGATGATCGGCCTGGATCGCATCGCCGGCGTCTTTGGCCACGATGCCGTTGGTGTGTGGGCACAGACAGCGGCCATTGAGACAATTGCACAAACGAGCGCCGCGGAGCTGCACGACACGCTCCTCCCGCGAGGCGTTGCCGTGATCGACGTGCGCAACCAGTCGGAGTGGGAGGCAGGCCATCTGCCTGGCGCCCACCACGTGCAGCTCGGTACGCTCGAGGCGCGCCTCGACGAAGTGCCGCGTGACGGCGTGGTGGTTGTGCACTGCCAGGGCGGGACGCGTTCGGCGATTGCCGCGTCGCTTCTTGCCGCCCGCGGTTATCGGAACGTCATCAACCTGCAGGGTGGGTACCAAGAGTGGGCGAATGCCGGCTACTCCGTGATCCGGGACGGAGCTCCTCGATGAACTTTCACGAGCGCGCGGTCTTTCCGCGCGGATTCCGCTGCGCCAGCCGCAATGTCGGCCTCAAACCGAGCGCCCGCGACCTCACGCTCTTTGCCAGCGATGTCGACGCGGCCGCGGCCGCCGTTTTCACGCGCAACCAGTTTCCCGGCGCTCCCATCATCCTTGGCCGTGAGACCATCAAGGGCGGCGTGTTGCGTGCCATCATTGCCAACAGCAAGGTGAGCAACGTTGCCACCGGCGAGCGCGGGGTGGAGAACGCTCGGCGCATGGCCGCCTCGGCCGCCGCCGAGCTTGGCACCGAGGCGGGCAAGGTGCTCGTCAGCTCCACTGGTGTCATTGGCGTGCATCTCCCCGTGGAGAAGATCGAGGCGGGCGTGCGCGGAATGGCCGCCGAGCTGCAGGACGATCCGCTGGTGGGCGCCGAAGGCATCATGACCACCGACACGCACCCCAAGGCGCTTTCGGCGACGGTTGGCGATGCGACCATCACCTGGGTAGCCAAGGGCTCTGGGATGATCGAGCCCAACATGGCCACCATGCTCGCCTACATCTTCACCGATGCCGCGCTTGACGCCGCCACGCTCGACCGCCTGCTACGCCGCGCGGTGGACGTGTCATTCAACATGCTGTCGGTGGACACCGACACCAGCACGTCCGACACCTGCGTCATCATGGCCAATGGGCTCGCCGGCGCGGTGGACGAGCAGGCGTTCTGCGACGCGCTCGTTGCCGGGTGCGTGCGGATGACCGAGATCCTCGCCCGCGATGGCGAGGGCGCCGAGCACCTGCTGCGCATCACGGTACGCGATGCGGCCTCGGAACGTGATGCGCGTGTGGTCGCCAAGTCGCTCGTGAACTCACCGCTCATCAAGACCATGGTGCACGGCGCCGATCCCAATGTCGGGCGCATCCTGATGGCCGTCGGCAAGTGCACCGATGTCCTCATCAGCGCCGCTCGCACGAATGCGTGGGTCAACGGCTATCAGGTCGTCGGCAATGGCACGCGTCTCGAGTTCGACGACACCGTGGTGCGTGCCGCACTCGGCGTGGAAGTGGTGGATCTCGAGGTGTCGCTCGGTGTCGGCTCGGCGACGGCGCGCGCGTATGGCTGCGACCTGACGAAGGGCTACATCGACGAGAACGCCGCGTACTACTCGAGCTGACTTTGGTGGCAGCCGGGAGCGCGCGCGAAGCTAGAGCGAGAACATCTGCGTGAACTTCACCACGATGCTCCGCCCCGGTGCCATGTGCTGGTCGGGCGTCGTGAAGCGCTGCTCGTTGTAGACGATGAACAGGTCGCTCAGCGGGTGGTGGATGACGTTGAAGCGCACGTTCGCGTTGAACTGGTGCGCCACCGGGTCGTACTGGGTGAGCGCGTCCAGGAACATGTTCGTCGTGAACGAGTAGTTCGCGCGCCCCGTCAGGAGCGTCACGTCGAATTTCTCCCGCGGCCGGTCGAGCGCAATGCGAGACTGCTGCACCGTACCGGCCACGCGGAACTGGTACGTGGGCCGCCACGTCACCGTCGCGTTCAGGGTCTTCTGGTTCCCCGTCCACAAGCCGCCGGTGGTGCCGGTGAACGCCAGCGACACCGGCTGGCTGAGGTCGGTGGTCCACTTCAGCATCCACTCATTCCATGCATAGCCGCCAGCCGCAATCGGCGGCGCCGTCTTGTCGTTGCGGTTCAGCCGGAACGGTGCCGTGATGTACTCGTAGCGCGGGTTCGCCGAGAGTTCGGTGTAGGATCCGTCATTGAAGAAGAATGTCTGCCCGCTGTGCAGGTTCTTGCCGATCGTGCGCCCCGCCAGGTCCTCGTAGTAGTTCCACGTGAAGTGCGGGTGCAGCTCGCGGATGCCGTGCGCGCGCAGCCACGGCGAGCGCGGGCGCAGCCCAGCGTCCAGGAACCACTTGCGCACGTCGGTGCGGCGGTAGAAGCCGAGGTCGTCCTGGAATCCGTCGCCGAGGACGAGTGTCGCCGCCTTGACGTGGGCGTCCTTCCCTTCGTAGTTCAACGATGAACGCCACGAGTACTGGCCGCTGCCTTTTCCCGGCGTGCGCGTGAGCACCCCGAACGAGTTCCAGTCGAGCTTGCCGAAGAACCGGATGTTGGCATCGAGTCCGCCCACGCGGTTCCAGTCGGCGGCGTGGGCGCCCCCCTCCCGGCTCATCAGCAGCAGTCCGATGTCCGAGCCGCTGCCGACGTTGCGGCGCAGCCGCAACGTCGAGTAGGTGTTGGCCGCCGTTCCCGCCGTTGGCTCTGTTCGCATCGCCAGCGCGCCCACGCCAAAGCCACCGGCCTTGCCCGTCAGCCGCACGCCTCCGGGAATGGTGATCGGCAATCCACCGCTCGTCAGCCCGACACGACGGCTGAAGAACAGCAGCAGGTCTTCGTCGGGCGTAGGCGGCGCCTGCACACGGTTGTTCCGCGCCGCATCCCCCACGTAGAACACCCCGGAGTTCTCCAGGAAGAACTCGCGCTTCTCCGGAAAGAACTGAGAGAACTGCGTCAGGTTCACCTGCTGCTCATCGGCCTCCACCTGCGCAAAGTCGGGGTTTACCGTCGCATCGAGCGTCAGTCCTGGTGTCACTCGCGCCTTCACGTCCACGCCGGCATCACCCGAGCTGCCGAACTCGCTGCCTCCGGTGGCACGCACCGACCGCGCCAGCGCGTAGGGCTTCACGCGCAGGTCGCGCGACGCACCTTCCGGATGCACCCCCTCGAGCGTGCCGGCCAGCGACAGGCGCGTCAGTGCGTACTCGCGCGGGATCGGCGCCCAGAAGGTGATCTCGTTCTTGCGCCGGATGCGCCGAGAGAAGTTGAGCCCCCACGTCTGGCTCTTTCCAGCGTCAAACCGCAGCGCGCGGAACGGAATGGCCATCTCGGCCACCCAGCCATCGGCCACCCGCCGGGTCTTCACCGTCCACACGGCGTCCCAACTCGTGTTGATCTCGCGTCCCTCGCTCGCCACCTGCCGGTCGGCGCGCGCCCCCTCGACGTTCGTGATGAAGACGTAGCCGTTGCGACGGTCGTGAAAGGTGTCAAGGATCACCTCGAAGTCGTCCTGGTCCTCTTCCTTGAAGTCCTTCTTGATGTCGTTCACCACCAGCCGCCCGGGCTCGCCGTCGTGCAGGTACGCACCGATGTACATGGCGTTGTCATCGAACAGCACGCGAACCTCCGTGCGTTCCGTCGCCGGCGCGCCCGTGCTTGGCTCGCTCTGCACGAAGCCGTCCGCCACCGGTGCCGACTTCCATTCGACCTCATCCAGCACGCCGTCCACGCGAATCGGGCGCGCCGTGGCGGTTGCCGTGAGTGTGCGAGGCCGCTGCTGGGGGACCTTCGACAAATCGGTCGTGCCCTGGAAGGCGCGACCGATCGCGAGCAGTGCAAGGAGGATCGACATGTTCATGCTGTAAGGTACGCGGTTGCGGCGCGAATTGCTGACCTGTGTCGCTCGTGTCCTCTCGCGCTTGCCGTCCGGCGCGCTTGTGTTCCTCTCCCGTCGCAATCTCGCATTCTCGCACCCTTTCGTTCTATCTTACAGAGAATGACATTCCCCACTTCGCACCACCAATGAACCACAAGGCAGCGCCGGGGCTGCTTCACGAGTTCTTCACACGCGCGGCCCGTACGTGGCCACATCGGGTCGCCGTTGACGTCCCCCCCAGCCGCCTTCGCCCTGCACGCCATCGCACCACCTACGCCGAACTCGACCGGCAGTCCAATGCGCTGGCCCGTCGGCTCATGTCGTTCGTCACGGGCGAGTGCATCGTCGCCATTCTGCTCCCGCGGACGTCGGCGCATCTCTACGCAGCGCAGATCGGCGTGATGAAGGCGGGCGCCGCGTATACCTGCTTCGACCTCGCGTTTCCCGACGAGCGGCTGCGCGACACCATCGACGACGCGCGCCCGATGGCTCTCCTCACGGACGCTGCCGGTCGCGCCCGTGGCCTCGCCGCGGGTTTTCCGGCGAACCGCATCATCGATGTCATCGATGCACTCCACGCACACGGTGCGGCCGATCCTGCCCCTCGCCCCGCGTGGCTCGCTCCAGCGTCCCTCGCCTACGTCATCTACACGTCGGGCACAACCGGGCGCCCCAAGGGCGTGATGATCGAGCACCGGGGCATCAGCAACCTGGTGCAGTCCGATCATGAGACCTTCTGCCTCACCCCTGACGATCGCGTCGTGCAGGGTTCGTCCGCCGCCTACGACTCCTCCATCGAGGAGGCGTGGCTCGCGTTTGCCGCGGGGGCAGCCATCGTCGTGATGGACGAGGACGCTGCGCGACTTGGCCCGGATATCGTCGGCTGGCTGCGCGACGAGCGCGTCACGGTTTTCTGCCCGCCCCCCACGCTGCTTCGCGCCACGGGATGCGAAGACCCAGCGCGTGAACTGCCCGAACTCAAGCTGCTCTACGTCGGTGGCGAGGCGCTGCCGCAGGACGTCGCCGATCGCTGGGCCACGAGCTGTGCCCTGGTCAACGGCTACGGCCCCACCGAGTGTTCCGTCACCGTCACCCGCGAGCGCATCGCCGCCGGCAAGCCGGTCACCATCGGCACACCGGTGCCGAACGTGCAGGCGTGGATCGTCGACGATGATCTTCAACCGGTCGACGACGGCGCCCAAGGTGAGCTCGTCCTCGGCGGCATCGCGCTCGCCCGCGGCTACTGGAACCAGCCGGACCTCACGGCCCAGCGATTTCCACACCACCCGACACTCGGCCGCATTTATCGCACCGGCGACATCGCCCAGCGCGATTCCGACGGCGCGCTGCTCTACTTCGGCCGCGGCGATGCACAGGTGAAGCTGCGCGGGTACCGCGTGGAACTGGGCGCCATCGAGTCGGCGCTGATCGCCTGCGACGGCGTGCGCGCCGCCGCGTGCGCCGTGCAGAATGGCGACGGCCGGCAGACGCTCGTCGCCTTTATCGTTCCCGAGGCGATGGTCCCAGTGCCCGCCGCGGTGGCGCTGCAGGATGCGCTGCGCGCCACCCTGCCGGAGTACATGATCCCGGCACGCATTGCCACCATCGAGACGCTGCCCACCTCCCTCAGCGGCAAGCTTGACCGTACGGCACTACCATTGCTCAACGGCACCGCGCCGTCATCCGCCGGGGTGGATGCCGCGCCGACCAACTCGCGCTGGAGAGCAAGAGGCAGGGCAAGAACGTGATC
>ERZ1292630.421-Hain-H41-02um-R3-421-length-44923-cov-8_pt2 | contig 29114 bp, 24 predicted proteins | sample MGYA00564408_ERZ1292630 | MGnify/ENA primary metagenome ERZ1292630 (study PRJEB36523, sample SAMEA6512641) | groundwater metagenome | collected 2019-01-08 | study: AquaDiva: Metagenomics assemblies of 32 groundwater samples
AGACAATGGTCTTCCGGCAAATTCCGTACTAAAAATTTTCCTATTTAATTCCATAACACTTGTAGGAGTTTAAGCTATAAAATGAAAGAACTTTACTAAAAAATTCTCTCGTCTTATACCTTAACTCCCTGATTAATTTTTCCTCCGACAGGAGGGTTTTTACTTAATTATCTTTAAATTAAGAAATGCCTTATTCTATGTCATTCTGAAGAAGTCGGCGACCGAAGAATCTCAAATTAATTGAGAGATCCTTAATTCAAAGTAATTATATCTTACTTTTTTATTGCCAAAAAATCAAATGCCCCCGCCATTTTCACGACAGGGGCATTTTCTAATTTAAATCTTTATTAACGCCCTTGGAACTTTTTCAATATTTATAAACTCATCGGCAATTTCCTGCAATTTGCCGGAAGCGGTTCTGCCAAAAGCGGCCACCTCTACGCTTCTGCCTTTTCCATACTGTAAATATTGGATAAGCGGAATGAAATCACCGTCTCCGGTCACCAAAATTATCACGTCTAAAAATTCAGTCATTCTGACAGCATCAACGGCCATGCCAATATCCCAATCAGCCTTTTTAGTGCCATCGGGATAAATTTGCAAATCTTTAGTTCTTAATTCCAAACCACAACGGGTTAAGGCGTCAAAAAATCCCTTCTCGCCCAGAGCGGTATCGCTTTTTACCACATAAGCGATGGAACGGATCAATTTTCTGCCCGCCACCAATTCCTTAATCAGTTCTTTATAATTTACCCTTGCTTTATAAAGATTCCTTGAGGAATGATATAAATTTTGAATATCAATAAAAATACCTACTCGCTGTTCTTTGTGTCTCATGAGATAGTGGACTAGCCACTAGCCACTAGTTCCTAGTATTTTTCTTTACTAGTCGCTAGTCGCTAACTACTAATCGCTGTTTTTATGCTTTTAATCCCAATTTCTTAATTAAAGACGCATAGCTCTTTGGCTTAGTTTTTCCCAAATAATCCAAAAGTTTCTTTCTTTTTCCAACCATTTTCAAAAGACCTCTTCTGGAATGATTGTCTTTTCTGTGAGTTTTCAGATGAGCGGTAAGCTCCTCAATTTGTTTGGTCAAAATACCAATCTGAACCTCTGAAGATCCCGTATCGGCATCAGATTGTTTTAATTCCTTGATAATATTTAATTTCTTGCGAGTTGTTAACATTTTTATGATTTATTTAAATTTATTACATTATAAACGAAAACGCCGAAAAAATCAAGCTTTTGTAAAAATGGTTCTGTCACACAACCACAAAATATTTTGCAACAGAGACAATATATGTATCTGTCGCAAAATATTTTTTTATATTATTATTAAACATATGAATGAAATTAATACTCTCTTAAAACGATATCTAGATTATCTGGAAATAGAAAAAAACCGATCCATTAAAACACGGGAAAATTACGAACGATATTTAAAATCTTTTATTAGTTTTACCAAAATTGAAAAACCGCAAGACATCACGCTGGACAAAGTGATGCAATTCAGGCTCCACTTGGCTAGACCTGTCCGCGCAGATGGAAAAAATGGTTCGACGGGCTCACCACGAGAGCTGAAAAGAATAACTCAATCTTATTATATTATCGCTCTAAGAAATTTTTTGAAATTCTTAATAAAGCGCGACTACGCAGTCCTGTCTCCGGATAAAATAGAACTTCCCAAAATCGCCAGACGACAAATAGAAATCATTGAGTATAAAGAACTGGAAAGATTATTAAACGCGCCCAATCTGAACTCTTTTAGGGGATTACGGGATAAAGCTATTTTAGAAACTCTTTTTTCCACCGGACTTCGCGTTTCCGAACTGTGTAATTTAGACCGGTATATCAATTTAGACCGCGGCGAACTGGTCGTGCGTGGAAAAGGAGAAAAAATAAGAGTTGTTTTTATATCAGACGATGCCAAAAAAGCCATAAAAAAATATTTGGACAAAAGAAGCGATACTATAGACAAACTTTTCATCAGCTTAGCCAAAGAAAATGCCAAAGAGGGCGCAAAGCCACCTAAAGCAATCGGCAAAATAACTCCACGAGCCGTGCAAAGACTGATGGACTTCTATAAAAGAAAAGCCGGCATTACAAAAAAGATTACCCCTCATCAGATCCGCCACCAATTTGCCACCGACCTATTGATGAACGGAGCGGATCTCCGATCTGTTCAGGAACTTTTAGGCCACAGCAATATTTCCACCACGCAAGTCTATACTCACATCACCAATAAACAGCTGAAGGAGGTGCACGAAGCGTTTCACGGGAAAAGAAGGAAATAAAAGGGGGGTGGATTGAACATTATGCGGGAGTTCATATAGTGAGTTATGGAAAGGCCGACTCTATTAAATTAATAAAACTTATGTATTATGATAGAGTAAGATATTTTTTAGATCGTAAGTTTAAAATAGCGAAACAATTTATGGGCGAGTAGCCGAACTGGTATAGGCGTACGGCTTAGGACCGTATTCCGAAAGGAATGTGGGTTCGAGTCCCACCTCGCCCACAAAAATAAAAAATCCCCCGCTTTAAAAAAGTGAGGGAATTTTTTATTGAACCTTATTAGGCTAAAATGCTAGCAACAATATATCTCATTGTTCCGGCAAGCAAGGCAACGGCAATAGCAATTATTGAATATAGTAATTGAGTCTTAGCTAATTTTATTTTTTCTTCATCGCCGCCAGAAGTCAAGAAAAGATAAGCGGCATAAAAAATATATAAAATAGCGACTACGAAGAATAAACCAGTAATCCAGTTCACAATTCTAGAAATAACTCCCTCCACACCGCTTAAACTGGTAATGTTAGTTTTAGGAGTATTAACGCCGCCAAAACCAGTTTGACCAAGGGCTAAGGCCGGAGTCAAAAGCATTATTCCTGTCAAAGCTTTTTTAATTAAATTTTTCATAATTTTAATATAATAATTATTCGACCAATTAATGTAAGTTCAGATTATCATAAAAAGAAGTCAATGTCCACGAAGAGATTGCCGCGTCGCGGACTCCTCGCAATGACGGACTGGATTCCAAATCAAGTTTGGAATGACAGATTTATTCATATATTTGTAATTAATTCGTTATTCGTTGATTTATTTTGTTTGTAAATTTAAAATTCTAAATTCTAAATTAATCCCTACTTCTTTCCCCCTAAAATATCGGCCACGATCAGCGTAACTCCCTTAGATATCAATATCAAGGCATAGCCGATCACCGTCCATAAAATAGTCTTGCGGCCCATAGTTATTTTTTCAGGGTCTCCGCCTGAACTCATAAAAAGATAGGCGGCATAGATGACCGCTAAAGGCAAAAGAATGGTTGCTATGGTAATAATATAGGTCACTATCCTGTCAATCAAAGCTGAAATACTAGTCACTTTGAGTGGGTTGGGGATTTCAATGCTCCCACTATTCTGAGAGCTTCCACTACCTTGCGGGTTTGGGACGACTGGCGGGGCTGGAAAATTGGTTGGCTGAGATGGCAAATTACTGGGTGGGTTTCCCGTTCCCATTGAAGGATTTTCTTCTACCGCAAAAACCAAGCCTCCGAAAGATAATGAAAGCACCAGCAAAACTAATGAACTCAGTATTTTTGCCCCGCACCTTTTAAGAATAGAGTTTTCTTCGGACATAAATTTTGTGAATATATATTAATTAATAATGTTTAAAATTGTTAAAATAAAGACTTTCTGCTTACACTTTTAAAATTCTTAAAAGGTGCGGGGTTTGTTTTCATGTATTTATTATAACCTATAATATTTATTTAAGGTTTGGGGGTTGTTAAAATTTCATAACACTTTAGACCACCATCACAAGATCCCTCCGAAAGTCGATTACGGTAACTATTTTTTTCGCCCATGACTTCCGGAAGACATTCCGCGCCATTTACTAAATTCTTTCCGAAATCAGAACAAGGCATAAAATCTTCATCTTTTTTAATATCTACAAATTTTTTAGGTACAACTTTGGGCGCCGCCAGTACACAGCATTGTATATTAGCCGCCCCCGCACATAGCTCGGTTTTATATTCTCCGCCGACACAAGTAGGAATCTTCTTTGTATCCTGACAAATTCCTCCGGTAGACGTACAATTTGCCGAAAGCTTAGCTGCTCCGCCACCCAGATCTATTGATTTTGCCGTACACGTAATTTTATTCCAAGGCATTACTTTATCAGATCCGGTTAATACGCCAAGTAAAGTTCCAATTATTAACCAACCACTCAAGGCGATAGCAACGCCGATTACGGCTGTTGTTGCCGTTTCTCTGGCTTTTGATACCGCGCTTGAATCACCGCCGGAAAACATCATTAACATTCCGGCCCATACTATAAAACCAACCGATATTGCAAAAATAAATCCCACTAGCCAATCTATGATATTTTTGCTAAGTTCAAAAACACTGCACAATGTGCAATTAAATCCATCGCACGGGACCAATCCCTTAGGTTCATTATCTTGAGCTTGATACTGTTGGCATTCCGCGGAATTTTCGTCTTGCGCGCAAGCGGCCGCGCCTTCTTCGGACGACATAGGAATATCTGAAATAGGAGTATCTAAAATAAGAGTATCTTCACTGCAAACACCGCCCGGACAAGAAAGGGGTTGAGCAATTATCGGCGTCACGCAACATACTTTATTAAGCGACTGGCAATCGCTTGTATTTTTAAGAAATTCCCTTCCGCCGCAGCTTGTCCTGCATTCAGCTATGCCGTCATTATTTGAAACGCATTCTGAAGGCACGCAGCAAACCTCTTTTTTAGAACAATTATTTGAAGATTCAATGCTATCCAATAAACCACAGCCCACATTTTCTGATTGGCATAGCCCCCCGCCGGAAACACCGCAGGCCGTAGGACCCGCTGGAAATGGATTAAGGACATCACCAATAGATTGAGCATAAATAAATCCTGCCGGTAAAACAAAAACCGCGGCCAAAATGGCAATTAATAAACATCTTAAATATTTTGATTTCATATTTCTAGTTTACCCCGCACCTTTTAGTGTGTAAATTACTTATAGTTATTTTATAATACTACCATTACATTAATATATCTTAAAAGGTGCGGGGTTTAGAATGTAAATATCAAATAGTAAAATTTATAATTTCCGTCATTGCGAGTGCCGCCGAAGCAATCTATCCATCACGAGATTGCCACGCCCCCTCACCTACTTGATAGGTGCGGGGGCACGTCGCAGACTCCTCGCAATGGGGTTAATGGACAAAAAGTGTTGCTATTTTTGACATAAATGAATAATGTGTTTAATTAAGTATAGTCTTTTTTCTTTAGTTAAACCTCGGTGAATTTTTAAATTTTCTTTTAACTTGGAAAAGAAACTTTCGGCGCAATTAGAGGTATTGGGAATTTGCGGATAATCTAAAAAATGGAACATATCATTCAGAGCTTTTAATAACATGTTGCGGGCCCTTTTCAAGTCGCTCATCACCCAGCCATTACTGGGATTATTAACAATACCTTTTCCGTATTTTTGTTCCCAGAATAATACTTTTTCAATAAACAGTTTTTTAGATTGCTGATTTTTGACAAAAAATATTTCTCTGAATACTTCTTTTAGTTTTTTAGCTTCTGCGCTTTTTGGATAACGCCTGCACCACATCAATCCTTGTTTTTGAACATGAAACAAACAGCGTTGGATAATGATGTCTGGCCAGACTTCTTTGAAGGCCGTAGAGACCGATTTGAGCCCGTCAATAGTGATGCTTTGGGGGTTTAAGCCGAAATCTTTAAGCCTTGAAAGGAAGGCTTTAATTTCTTCTTTGGCCGTCTCTCTGGCCCTGAATGAAAAGGCCAAGGGTTTTTTATTTTGAGCATTGATCAGAATAACCACACTTAATTTCCGACCTTCCAGAAACGACCCATCAAAGATTAGATTTTTAACTGGTCGAAGATCGATCTTGATAGCCAGGGACTTTTGACAAAGATGGCGATTGATAATTCTAAATATCTTTTTCTTCGAACAATGGCAATCTTCGGCTAATTGACTGGCTGTTCTTTTCTTTAGCCATTTGTTGAATATCTTTTCCTCTTTGAGAAATCTTAATTTCTTATTTTTGAATGAAAAAGATTTCTTACAAACTAAACAAAAATACCTTTGTTTTTTATTATTTATTCGACCGTTTTTTTATATTTTTCGTCTTACAAAAGACACATTTATTTATATTCATAACCCTTATTTTCACTTTTATTCTGAAAAATAACAAGATAAGCTATATCCCATCTATGTTATTTCCACTTTTCAGCAACACTTTTTGTCCATTAACCCCGCAATGACAAACCGAATTGCTATCTCGCTCCAATCAAATCGCTCACCGCTCTTTCGGCCTGGCTCAAAGCGTCATAAGTTTCTAATTGCTTGGAAACTACGGCTTGTATCATTTGAGAAAAAATGGCCTTAACTTTTTCAGGATCCGGTTTCAGCCAAGATTTCGCGGTTAAAGCCTGTTTGGCAAAAACTCCGATATTCGGATCATCGGCGTATTTTTGTATCAAAGTCCTTAATGCCGGCGGACGCTTGGAAACAGTGAGGTAATTTTCAGCGGTAATTTCATCGGTGGTCAAATATATAACCAGATCCCAAACCCATTCCGGATATTGCGCGTATTTAGAAACAGCTAGTCCTCGATAGTCGGCATAATTGACCGCGTCTTTTTTGCTGTCCGGCTGGGGCATGGAAGAAATTTTTACTTTCAAAAACGGATTTTTAATTTTCAAAACATCCACTTGAGAAGCATATTCAAAAACCATCGCGGTCTTGCCCTGGCTGAAAGCGTCTAAAGAGTAAGGCATATTTTCATTCCAGGTATAATACAAATCTTTTGGATCGGCAAACTTGGTATAAAAATCTAAAGATTCTACCCCTGTCTGTCCGCTTTTAATTGAAGATGTGAAACTGGCTGATGTAAAATTTTCAGTGGTCATTTCTGATCCGGCCTGTATCATCAACAAGCTTAAAATATCTGAAGCATTGTGAATATTTTTTTCAGATCCGCCTATAGCCGCGGCGGCTCTTTGCAAACTGCCGTCTGAATCGGTTTTCCTAAGTTTTGGAATTAAATTTTTAAACTGGAGCCAATCAACCGGAGGAAGAGCGATAGCATAATTATCAAAAATATCCTGATTATAAAATAAAGCTAAAGAATCTATATATAATGGAAGCGCGAAAATAGACCCGTTCCAAACAAAATCTTTTTCAACCACTTCCGGAAATAGCGATCTCAACTGATTAAGGCTCAATTTGTCTTGGGGCATAGTCAATACTTTATCGGAGTGTTTTGGCAGCCACGAATTGCTTACCATAAAAACATCCGGTCCGGTTCCGGCGGCTAAAGCATTTACCAGTTCCTGCTCATAATTGGCTTCATCTATCTTTTTATAAACAGCTTTGATATTCGGATAAAGCTTGGTGTAAGCTAAAAGACTATTATTAAAAGCATCGCCTTCATCGCCAACGCCCCAAATCACCAGATCCATTGATGGGGGAGGAATTGTTTGACTTTTCAAACCAGGCAAAACGCCGGTAAAAATACCTATAAAAATTAAAAGTATGGCAACAATAACGCCGATCACAATAAGCTGCGGTTTAGAAAGATTTTGAAACAAGTTTTTATTTGGTTCCATTGACTAAATTATATCACAGAGCTTATTACAGATTAACCCATCTTGCCACTTGTTATTTCTTTAATTTACTAAATAAATTTTCTTGTATAAAAGGTTTTAAATCAGATTCCACGAGCGTTCTTTGAATATCCGTTTTCGCTATAAGAGTTAATGAAGGAGTGGTTGATTTTTTCTCATCTTTATTATCAATGATAGAAAAACCGAGATATTCAATTTTCTTTTTCATTCTATTTCTTACCCAATCAATTGCAGGCACGAGGTCGCCATCCGAACTTACAATTATTGCGGTGTCATATTTATTATCAATTGCTCCAACAATTAAATCTGTCGCAAGCTTCACGTCTATACCTTTTTCTCTCAATTTTTCGTATTGTATTTTGTGTATTCCTTTTTTCAGTATTTCTTTATAGCTCACAACTCTTTCATCGATAATAATCTCTTCCGTCCTCTTTCTTAACTTACTTGTTTTTATCTCCCATTTATTATTTTTTAATTTAGTAAATAGGGAGGTTTGTTTGGACATCGCTTCCTTGCTTTTTAAGTCGCCTACTTTTTCTGATACAGAGCCGATATAATATCTCTTGCTCATTTCCACAATCTTTCTGCCATTTGCTATAAAATTGACAAATTTATCAAAATCAAAATCTAACTCTGTAATGCCGAGTTTTTTAAGAACTAAATGATAAAAATTACCGCCGTCAATAAAAATATGTATTCTTTCAGTTTCCATATTAAAACAGGTTCTTAGAATTATACCAGTAAACCCCGTTAGAAGCTCACGCGGGGCATTAAATCTCGTATTCGTCAAAGAGTAGTACCGTTGCATTCATCCCCGCGGCTTGCCACTGGGTATTCTGCTTCTAACGGGGTAAATAAAAACCCGCACACTACCTTTCGGCAGGCGCGGGTGACTTCACTAATAATATAAGCCTGTTTTCTATATTCGTCAATCTAAGTAAGATGTGGATAAAATACTGCTAAATGCTTATTCTTTTTTCTGTTTTTCCATCTCTGTTTGAACGGCAGATTGAATAGCGGATAATGTTTCACCGACGGTCGGCGCCCTCCTTTCTTGAAAAGGAATATTTAAAAAATTAGATATTTTAGTACCGAGGTCATTTTCCGGAACTATTTGCCACCCATTTATTTTTATAATAGATGAGGCGCCCGGGCTAAGTGGAACAATTTCTCCGTTATTAAAAATAAAAGATAGATGATAAGAATACCCGCTTTTATTATAGGCTACCGATAACTCTACTTCTTTAATTTGATTAAGAGCATACTCCGATTGATTGCTTTTGCCGATCAATTTTTTCCGGAGGAATAATAATTTATTAGACGTTTTATCTAGACTAACCGTAACAACACCCGCCTGAAAAAGAGTGAGGAGTCCAATTATAAAAAACATGAAGCCGAACCATGTTGGCGGTTGTTCAGTAAAAAAATCTGGTTTTAAAATTACTAGAAATCCAGCCAAAGCAAAAACAGCGCCAATAAGAAAAACAAAAATATTTCTATCCTTAATAACCATTAAATTTGGGTCTTCTTTTGTTATTTTCATAGCAAGATATACCTTTAATATTTAAATTAACATCTTATCAAATTATTTATTGAGCTTGGCCCTGTAATTTTTGTAATTCGTCGTAAAGCGGTCCCGAGCAATTTTTGATATCCGCCACATTTTGAATAGTTTTTTCTAAGTCTCCATACTTACAATTCATTGTTTTATTCAAAATTGCAGGAGGAACATCTTCCGCTGTTTTTATCTTTAAAAGACTAAAATTAATTACACATAAATTATCTTCCACTCCTAAAATTTCATAGCTTCTCATAATTCCTAATAGGGGTTCCATTCCTATAGGAGTAGTGCCGATTGAAGGTTTGCATGATTTAAGATTTGCCTCAAATAGATCTAGAAAATTTTGTCCGCATAAAGGATCCTTTTTATAATCGCAATCTAAAACAGTCCTTCCTGCTGGTATAGACACTTCTTCTTTGCCTGCTACTGTAATAGTTTTAGAAACAGTTTTAATTGGTGTTTGTTTCAGAATATTATCTACTGAAACATTTCCAGATGGACATTTTCCACTAGATGCAATATCTGAACACTTATAAACTGACATTGTCAGCATATATTTACCCTCATTTGAAAAAACATTTACAATTTGTCCTTTTTGTCCGTTAACTTCTATATTAGTCTGAATTGGAGATAATACGGTAACATCTGAAATAAATCCACCAGCATTTATAGTACGAAAATCTGTATCATAGGCGGTGTAGGACATAGTTGCGCCAGGAACGGTACCTGAAACTGTGAGAGATTGTTTATATAAAATTACGGCATCAAAAGAAGTGCCTGTATAATTTAATTTATATGTAGCTCCTGTAAGATATTCATTGACTTTATATGTGTCTTTAGCATTTATGCTTAAAATTAGAGAACTGGTGGAAATATTTTGATCTATAGAGCTAGTAGAAATAGTTTGTTCCGTAGAACTAGCTACATTAACAATTAGACATTCTGCAAATTCGCAATTTGGCCCCGTGCGTCCAACGGATGATCCATCGGGACAGATTTTAGCTTCTTGAGTACAAGCCACTGATTGATTAATAGAGGTTTGGGTGTCGGGTTTTTTAGATATTTTATCTTGATAATATCTAAGTCCCATTCCCGACCCCAAACCAATTACTAAAATACCAACAACTGCTAAAATAATTCCCAAAACTCCTATACCTTTTTGACTGTTCATGTTTAGATTCATTTTATCACAGACAAGGAAATATCTACTGAATGATATGCCTAAAAACAAATCACGCCGACGATTTTGTCTCCGGAATTCAAATTCATAATTCTCACGCCTTGAGTAGCGCGTCCGGCCAGTCTGATGCCGGCAAGTTCAGTGCGAATTATTTGGCCTTTAGCTGATAAGGCTAAAAGTTCTTGCTGTTTATCAACTAATAATGAGGCCACCACATTTCCTGTTTTAGAAGTTACTTTAGCCGTTTTGATGCCGGATCCTCCGCGGCCCTGCACTTTATATTGAGAGATCTTGGTTTGTTTTCCAAAACCATTAGACATTACAGTTAAAATGCTTGTATTTGGATCAGCTTTTTCGGCAACGATATCCAAGGAAACAACGCCATCTCCTTTTTTAAGATTAATACCCTTAACTCCAGATGCTGTTCTACCCATAGCCCTGATTTGAGATTCTTTAAATCTGATGGCTTGTCCGAGAGATGTGCTTAAAACGATCTGATCGTTTCCGGTTGAAAGCTTTACCCACTCCAGCATATCTCCTTTTTTGAGTCCAATAGCTATGATTCCCGTTCTTCTCACGTTAGCAAAATCAACTAACGCGGTCTTTTTAACAATTCCGTTTTGAGTGGCCATCACTAAATAGTTGTAAGTTTTAAGTTGTAAGTTATTAGTTGGATAGGTGATTATATTGGCAATTTTTTCTTCCGGCGGAATTTCTAAGAAGTTATGGAAAGATTTGCCCTTGGCCGTGCGGCTGCCTTCGGGAATCTCATAAACTTTAGTTTGAAATACCCTGCCCTTTTCAGTAAAGAACAAAATATTGTCGTGCGTATTGGAAAAAATAAATTGGCTCAAAAAATCTTCTTCGGCCACTTCAGAGCCGATCAAGCCTTTGCCTCCGCGCTTCTGCGAATGGAAGCTGGACGGATTTACCCGTTTGATATAGCCGCTTTTAGACATCGTGATTATGGTTTCTTCTTTCGGAACCAGATCTTCTTCGCTGAATTCTTCCAATCCGCCGGCAACAACCCTGGTTCTTCTTTCGTCGCCATATTTTTCTTTCATTTCATTAAGCTCGCTTCCGATAACGCCCAAAATTTTCTTGGGATTCTTCAAAAGAGTGTTTAATTCGTCAATCAGTTTTTTCTTTTCTTTGAGCTCGTCTTCAATTTTTTGGCGTTCCAAGGAAGCCAGAGTCTGAAGCCTCATTTCCAAAATAGCATTAGCCTGGATATCGGAAAACTTAAATTTAGAAACTAAATTTTTATGAGCTTCTTCTTTATCGGCTGATTTTTTAATAGTGGCAATAACTTTATCAATATCGCCGAGAGCCTTAAAGAGACCCATTAAAATATGCGCTCTCTCTTCGGCTTTCTTCAAATCAAATTCTGCCCTTCTTCTAATAACCTCTTTTCTGTGTTCAATAAATGCATTAAGAATTTCTTTAACGGAAAGCGTTTGGGGCTGAATGCCATTTACCAAAGCTACTACGTTCAAATTAAAATTCTTTTGCAGATCGGTAAATTTAAAAAGCTGATTTAAAACTTTTTGAGGCGATGTGTCATTTTTAAGCTCAATAATTATGGAAAGTCCGTCCTTGCCCGATTCATCGCGCACATCTTTAATGCCCTGAATTTTCTTTTCGGTAACAAGCTCGGCTATTTTTATAATCAATTCCGATTTATTCACCTGAAAAGGTATTTCAGAGATTTCAATCCGGTTATTTTTGCCCATTTCCTTGATTTCCGCTTTGGCGCGCATAGTAACGGCGCCTCGTCCGGTCGCATAGGCCTGTTTGATGGCTTTTTTATCATAAATAATCCCGCCAGTCGGAAAATCAGGACCTTTTATGATCTCCATGATCTCGTCCGATGTAATTTTAGAATTTTCAATAAGCGCTTTAGTCGCGTCAACTATTTCGGTCAAGTTATGCGGCGGAATATTAGTAGCCATACCGACAGCAATACCTACCGCTCCGTTGAGAAGCAAATTAGGAACTTTTGCCGGCAAAACTTTCGGTTCCATTCTGGTTTCATCATAGTTTGGAGACCAATCCACTGTCTCTTTTTCTATATCCGTCATCATTTCTTCGGCAATTTTAGAAATTTTTGCTTCGGTATATCTCTGCGCGGCAGCGCCGTCTCCGTCAATTGAATTATGAACAAAAACTCCCGCTGCCAAAGCAAAGTTGTGGCTTTTATCTATTGTTAGATCATAAACATCCTCTTTTTTAAGAATTTTTTCTATTTTAACAACTTTATGATTATGATTAATTTCCTGAAGAATCAAATTTGAATTATTTTGAAAATATTTACTCAAACCGGTTTTCCATAAAGGAGCGGACCCGTAAGAATAAACTTGATTTCTGGTTTGATTGTAATTCTCCTCATTAATAATGCAGAGCTGTTTTGCGGTCTCTTTACAGATATTTAAAAATTTTATTTTCCCAGTTCTATTAGTAGTATGATTTTTATTTCCTTTAATAATTTTTTCGCGCATTAAAAAGCGATATTCCGGGTCTTGCCATAATCTTTTTAATGTTTTTGTGGCTCTTTCGGATAATTCAATTCTTTTTTCCGGATGATTTTGAATATATTCTTTATTTGCCACGCTTAAAAATTCGCTCATTTTTTCTCTGTATTCGGAATCTTGCCAATTTTTCAAATTTCGTTCAGACATTCTTTTGGCATATTCAGCCCTATTAACCGGATCAGACCAAAATTCCTTCCTTCCTTCGGCGATCTTTTCCCTATATTCTTTATTTTTATGCAAATTACTAGCCTGTTCATAATGAACACGCCAATGCTTGCCCCAATCTATTCTTTGTATATTCTCAGGACTATTATTAAGTTTATTAAAATCCAAGTGATGCCTTACCCGGCCATCCCTTTTTGAATATTTTTTGGCAGTTAAGTTATAATTATCAGCTAAATGATGCGCTGGAACCCATTCATCAATTTTGTTTTGATATATTAAACTATAACCATCGCGATTCAAACGATCGGTTTTTTCCGACAATTTTTCATATAAAGGCATCAGTGATTCGCCCGATTTTAAATCTTGCGCCTCCTTATAAACACCGCTCTTTGTCATAAATAAATGGTTGGGTGTGCACTTGATTTCTTCTTTGTTATCTAGAATAACTTTCATAATTTCAGTGTTTTTTATGGTCAATCTTGGATTTTTAATTTCAGCAACCGAAATTAATCCCGCTGAATTGACTGTATAGGTATAATTCTTTTTACCCTCTTTGTATTCTTTAATTAAGTCTTTAAAGCTTAAATCGCGGCCATCAACCAATTTAACTTTTGTATCTTTCGTAAAACAACCGAAGTTTCCCTGCCCTTTCACAAGCGGATATCGCAAAGAAAAATCCTGCGCCATACGCACCATAGCTTCATATACCGAAGAGTCGCCATGCGGATGATATTTACCAAGCACTTCGCCGACAACGCGGGCCGATTTAATGAATTTGGCGCTGGATGACAAGCCCATGTCCCACATAGCCCACAAGATCCTTCTTTGCACCGGCTTCATGCCATCGCGGACATCCGGAAGAGCGCGGGCCACAATGACCGACATCGCGTAATCTAAATAACACTCTTTCAATTCAGTGGTAATTTCTCTTTGATCTATCTTATCCGCGGGTATTAACTTTTCTTCGTCTGGCATCTTTTTTTCTTTAGACATAATAAATTAATTAGTGGTAGTTGTGGTAGCGCTAGCCTGCGTTGAACTTGCCGGCGCTGTAATTTCAAAAGTATTCGTCTGATTTATTTTTTCTTTAAAATCTTTTAATAAGTTGCCGGCGTCTTTAAGGGTCGCCTTGAATCCATTTTTTAGAATTTCTAATTTTGAAACGTCATTTTTTGTATCAATATCATCATCTTTTTTAAAACTAAAGTCTGTATAAGATAGCCAGATAAAAACAACTGCGATCATTACTATCGGCACCCCAATCCACATTATTTTTCTCTTGTCAGCGCGGCTTAAATTTTGCAGTTTTTCTATGTATTCTTCTAGATCCATATTCTAAATCTTTAATTGAACTAATTTCGTAGATTTAATTTCCGACAGATCTTTTTTCTTTACGGTCAGCTTTTCTTCAACTTCCGCCTTCAAGCCCAATTCATCAATAAGTTCTTTTATGTCTTCGGCTTTTCGTTTCAGTCCCGGAACTTTAAAGAACATTGGCACCACAATTTTCGGATTTATTTGTTTAACAAGTTTTGCCACAAGCTCCTGGCTTATGAACGGCTTGCCTCCGGCCGGTATAAAAAGAACATCAATGGATTTGAGTTCGCCCAAAGCGTCTTCATCCGGATATTCGGCAATGTGGCCCAAAAAACACAGATTCGCGTCTTCGGTTTTTACCAGATAAATTGTTTTAAAAAAATTGACGGTGGATTCCTTAATCAAAGGAATGCCTTTTATATCAAAGCCTTTTATTTCATATTCGCCTGGACCGATCAAGGTGGCGCCTTCTTCGTTTTTGTCCACTTCGGGAGACGGCCAAGCTGAAATGCTTTTTAATAAAACATCAAATTTCCCCCTTGCAGGATTAAGACCAAGCTTGCTGTCAAAAGGATCAGTCACCAAAGTAAAATCACCGATCTGAACTTTAAAACATCCTTCTCCGTACCAATTTATAACCATAAAAATAGTAATTAGTTATTAGCCACTAGCGACTAGTAAAAAAATAATTACGAGGCGCTGATTTAATTCAAAACCACTAGTGGCTAACTTTTCTAGTGGCTAATTTACTATTCTATTATAGTCTTTTTCGCGCTAAAAAACAAACCGGGTCAGTAGAAATTCGATCAATAATCATACGTAAATATTTTATATTATCACTTATTTTTACTCTCTATATAACCATAATTTACAGATCAAGTTCGCCCCGTATCGCGGGGCGAACCAATCGAATTTTCACTGCCCGGCAAATAAAAAAGTCTCTGTCATTCCCGCGAAAGCGGGAATCTAGGACGCATTATTTTGAGAAAATCTGGATTCCGCATCCACCGCCATGGCGGGGCAGACAAGTGCGGAATGACAGAAAAAGTAAAAAGACCCGCAGTTGCGGGTCTTTAGTAATACTAGGCAGTTCATTTTTTATTCATGAACTTAAGAATATTTTTCTCGGTTAGGGTCCCGTAATCCTCTACGACTCGGCGCAGAAACCGCTGACGCGAAGAAATTTCTCCGACCAAAAATTTCTTGAGCAGACGTTCGTGCGTTGCTGAAGAAATCTCTGTCATTTCAATTTTTCCGTTAACTTGGACGAATACAGTTATCATCTGATAACCTCCTTTTCCTATTCTGTTAAGTGCTAAGTTTAATATAGGATAAAAAAATAAAACTTGCAAGTAAAAAGTCCCGCGTTGCGCGGGACTTTAGTTTTTACCCCCTCACCTACTTCATAGGTGCGGGGGTTTATTATTTTGCATGAGCGCGGAGGACTGCCGCGCCGCGTTTTGACAAGGAGTATTCAACCAAGATTTTACATTTTCTTGTTGGTGTGTCGGGATGAGGAATCGCTATTCCATCTCCATTTTTTCGCGGATCTTTGAATACCTTATAGAATTTAACGAGAGCTTTATTTGGCACGACGCGCACGATAATCCACATCCTCTCGCGCAACATCTTGAGAAGATATTCTAGTCGGGCAGGTTTGAGATTCAGCAAGCGCTTGATTTCGCTGTAGCGCAACGGTTTGCGTTGGACGGCTTTCAGAATGCGACAAGAATCCTTGCATTTAAGCACTTCCTGATCGGTTAGTTTTTTCTCCATAATAACATTCTCCTTTATATTTTAAATGAACAACTTTATGTAAGGATAGTATAGTTATTAAACTTGTCAAACAAAAAAAGCGAGTTCAATAAACTAGCGCAATAAAGTAATATTTGGTCCTCGGAGGTCGTAGTTTGCTTTTTACTCCACAATTATATATATTAGTCATACGTTCCTATATATAGGTAACCAGCAAATTTATTAAAGAATTTTAAATTTGCAATTATTATAATTAACAAATTCTCCCGACTCGCGAACCGAGTCGAGGATCCTCGATAAAATCGGGATTAAAAAAATATGAATCTAAACAAGAAATCCAATCCGACGATCAATCATATAATGAAGATGTCGCCGGGATTGTTGCCGAGTATCAAAGAAGGTGAAGTAGTCGAAGCCAAATTATTACAAAGAACCAAAAAAGCCGCCTATTTTGATTTAGGCAAATTTGGCATGGGCGTGGTTTACAGGCAGGAAATATTCAACGCCAAGGAAGTATTTAAAAATCTAAAAATAAACGACCCCGTTTCCGCCAAAGTCGTTTCCGTTGAAAATGAAGACGGCTACATAGAGCTTTCTCTCGCCGAAGCCGGCAAACAAAGAGTCTGGCAGAAACTAAAAGAACTTGAAGAAAAACAAGACGAAGTGAAAGTAAAAATAAGCGCGGCGAATTCCGGCGGACTTATCGCCGACATTGACGGGATTAAGGCTTTCTTGCCGGTTTCCCAGCTTTCCACCGAACATTATCCCCGCGTAGATGAAGGTTCCAGAGAAAAAATATTGGAACAGCTCAAGAAATTTGTCGGACAGGAACTTTCCGTGAAAATAATTGACCTTAACCCAAGAGCCAGCAAGCTTATTATTTCCGAAAAAGAAATAAACAACCAAAATATCAAAGATCTTATTTCTAAATATAAAGTCGGGGATATTATTGACGGCATTGTTTCCGGAGTCGCCGATTTCGGAGCTTTTATAAAATTTGCCGACAATCCGCAAATTGAAGGCTTGATCCACATTTCCGAGCTTAGCCATAAATTAATTGAAAATCCAAAAGAAATCATCAAGGTAAATGACGCCATCAAAGCTAAGATCGTTGAAATAAAGGACGGCAGAGTAAATCTTTCTCTTAAAGCCCTCCAACCGAATCCGTGGGATACAGTGAAAGAAAAATACAAAGCCGATCAGGAAATTGAAGGGACTCTTACCAAATTCAATCCATTTGGCGCCTTTGTCGGACTTGATGATGAAATTCAAGGAATTATCCATATTTCCGAATTTGGCGGCAGTATGGAAGATATGAAAAAACAATTGGAAGTTGGCAAGAAATATAATTTCAAAATTGACGCCGTGAAGCCGGAAGAAAAAAGGATTATTTTGAAGTTGAAAAAATAGAATAAGGTTTTAAGTTTATAAAAACCCGCCCTCATTAATTAACGGATAGCGGGTTTTTTATAAAACCAATAAATATTTAAGTAGCCGCTGTTGTTAAAATATTTTCATGGTATTATTTAAAAGTATTTTAAAATAAAAGATAATTTCTATGAACAAAAACGGAATGTCAAAAATAATTTATAAAAATGTCTTCTGGGCCATTTTAACAATGATTTCCCTTACTTTAGTTTTTTCCGTGCTTTTTGAAGCAACCGGAAAAATTGAAACTCTCTCCATCAATCAGTTAGTCGCAAAAATAAATTCCGGTGAAGTGGCCAAAATTACCGTAGAGGGCAATAATTTAAAAATAGATTTAAAAGACGGTAAAAAGGCCGTTGCTAAAAAAGAAACTGAAGCCGGTTTAAGCCAAACTCTTAATAACTACGGAGTCAGACCGGAAATTTTGGATCAATTAAATTTAGAAGTAAAAGAGCCGTCCGGATTTAAATTTTGGATGGGCATAATACTTCCGATAATTTTGCCCCTGCTCGTAATTGGAATTATTTTTTGGTTTTTATTCAGGCAGGCCAAGGGCGGAGTCAATCAGGCATTTTCTTTCGGCAAATCCAATTTAAAACTTTTCAACGCTTTCAAAGAAAAAATTTCTTTTAAAGACGTGGCCGGACTTAAAGAGGCCAAGCAAGAATTAGTTGAAATTGTGGATTTCCTGAAAAATCCCAAAAAATATTTAGAAATTGGCGCCAAAATTCCCCGCGGAGTTTTGCTGATGGGCGCTCCGGGAACAGGAAAAACTTTATTAGCGAGAGCCGTTGCCGGAGAAAGCGGAGTTCCCTTCTTTTATATTTCCGCTTCCGAATTCGTGGAAATGTTCGTCGGTGTGGGAGCTTCCAGAACCAGGGACGCTTTTCAAACAGCTAAAAAAGCCGCCCCTTCAATATTATTTATAGACGAAATTGACGCCATCGGCAGAGAAAGAGGAACGGGGCTTGGCGGCGGACACGACGAACGCGAACAAACCTTAAACCAAATTTTAGTGGAAATGGACGGCTTTGAAAGAGAAGCTCGCGTAATAGTCATAGCCGCGACCAATCGTCCCGATGTTTTAGACCGCGCCCTCTTAAGACCGGGCAGGTTTGATCGTCAGGTTGTTTTAGACTTACCAGACATTAATGATCGAGAAGCCATTCTAAAAATACACACCTTGGGAAAACCCTTGGATAAAAATATTAATTTAAGAAAAGTGGCTGTCAGAACACCTGGATTTTCCGGAGCGGACTTGGCCAACTTAATGAACGAAGCGGCTATTTTAGCCGCGCGCGACAATAGAAAGGAAGTTTTGCAGGACGATATGTTCCAAGCCGTTGAAAAAGTCTTGCTCGGCCCCGAAAGAAAGGGCCGCGCTATTTCGCTGAAAGAAAAAGAAATTACAGCCTACCATGAAGCCGGCCACGCCCTTGTGACTGTAAGTATAAAAGGCGCCGATCCGATACATAAAATATCTATCATTAGCAGAGGCAGAGCCGGCGGATACACGATGAAATTGCCTATTGAAGAAATGCATCTTAGAACCAGAAGCCAATTTGTCGGCGAGATAGCCACTTTGATGGGCGGATATGCCGCTGAACAAGAAATATTCGGAGAAATGTCTACCGGAGCATCAAGCGATTTGAGAGAAGCCTCCAAAATAGCCAGGGCCATAGTTACCCAATATGGAATGAGTGAGAAAATGGGACCGATGACTTTCGGCGAAACCCAGGAACTTATATTTTTAGGAAAAGAAATGTCCAGCGGTAAAAATTATTCCGAACAAGTGGCATCGGAAATAGACAAAGAAGTAAAAAACTTTATAGACCACTCTTATAAAGCCGCGCAGAAAATATTAAAATCTCACAAAAAAATTCTGGATAAAATCGCTAAAACTTTGATGGAAAAAGAAACTTTGGAACAGGAAGAATTTTATAAATTGCTAAAAGAATTTAATTTGAAGCCTATTGAAATTTAAAATACTTTTTCTGTCTTTTTCGGACATTTATTTTTAAAAGAAGCTCTGTCTGCCGCCCGCTCACTCAGCTATAGTTCCGCTTGAACCTATCCCAATAATAATCCTCAAACGCGTTGTTAGAATAAATAAATTAGTTCAAGGCGCGCCGACTAAATAGTGGTTTATCCACATTTAGGAGAAGCAACGCAGAAATAATTTATTTATTCAACAACCCTTTGGGATACAGCCAATTTTATTTATAACTGCGTTATTCGTCGCTTGTGTATCTAAAGACACATATCGCTCCTCCCGCCTGGTTCTAAATAAAATTGGCTAGTATCGCGTTAGGAATTATTATTGAGATAGGTTCTTAAGAGGCGCGCGGAAAGCGCGACAACCGCTTTGCTAGATCGCGCAAACAAAGAGCGCACCTCCGGAGCGAAACACACATCTAAGCGATCAGGCGACAGACGGGCAACAAAAAGAATATTGAATTATCTGTAAAAAAACAATATCCATTACGTTTGCCCTTTATTTAATTCGCTACAGACAATCTTTTTTGAGGAACACCTCGGAGGCGCTTTAGCCCGGCTTCTCTGCTTCAGAGAATAAAGCGCTGAGAGAGAAGCAAGTTTTTCCGCTGGGAAAAACTATGCTGTTTCCGAGAAAATGATTGGCTGGAGCGAAATAAAAATAAAACAAAAAAAACTTAATCTTGAATAGCAAGCAAAAAAATGATAGTTTTATAAAACGATAAATTATGGGCATGTAGCTCAATGGTTAGAGCACCGAGCTTATACCTCGGCGGTTCCCGGTTCGAGTCCAGGCATGCCCACTATGAAAAAAGGATTTACCCCCTCACCAGAACGAGCATTGGGCAAACAAGAACGCAAAGCGTTTGATGCTCGTTTGGTGCGGGGGTTTACCCCCGCACCCAACGGTTGGGTGAGGGGGTTTACATGCGGCGCATTTGATCTATGCCATGCTGGACATATTCTTATGTTTAAAGAAGCAAAAAAATGCTGCGATTATTTGATCGTAGGGCTCCAGAACGACCCGTCAATAACAAGAGAAAAATATCGCGGCAAGAAAAAGAATAAACCGATCATGTCGCTCAAGGAGCGGCGCATTATTTTAGAAGGAATCCGATATATAGACAAAATAATAACCTATCGTACTGAAAAGGAACTATATAAATTGATCCAAAAGATCAACCCCGATGTTCGCATCATCGGAGCGGACTGGAAAAATAAAAAATTCACAGGGTGGGATCTGCCAATCAAAATATATTACAATTCAAGAAATCATAATTTCTCAACCACGGAATTAAGAGAAAGAATCGTCCGCGCCTCAAAATAAATTTATCTATTTTTATGATTGTTTACTCGCTTACTAAATAAATTAGCGAGGAATTAGAAAATAAGATAAAATACTGAAAATGAATAGTTTTAAATTTAAATCTTTTATCATTTGGGGTCTGGTTCTTTTGTTTATTGAAATTGTCCTAATATTTTCATACTTTAATTTTTCAGATAAAGAAATAGAGGTTCGTGATCAGCTTGCGCAATTTTTTACAACCAAAACGAGCGAGCAAAATAATTTTCCAGTCCTAAAACAAAACATAAGCGAGCTTGCTCTTTCAGCTGAATCGTTTATTTCTGTTTTTGTTGCAAATAGCGGCCCCGCCTCCGCCAAAGCTTCGGCGGACAAGTCAGAAAAAATTCTGGTCAAAAAAAATGAAGCTGGGCAACTTCCAATAGCAAGCATCACCAAACTTATGACCGCTGTCATAGCTTTGGATAAATATAAACTGGACGATGTGGTTATGATTACCGAAAATTCTCTGAAGGTAGACAGCCTTTCCGGGATCTACAAAGCTGGCGATCGTTTTTTCTTTTACAACGCGCTGCGCGCTATGTTGATTGCCTCGCACAATGAAATCGCGAATACTTTTGCTTGTCCCGAGCCTTGCCGAGGGGCCGAAAAAATAGGCATTACATTATTTGTTGATTCAATGAATAAAAAAGCGTCCGAATTAGGACTTCTAAATACCGTGTTTGTAAATGTAACGGGACTTGACCCCGTTAGAAGTCCGATGCCTTTGGCATCGGCAGACACCAATGGGCGTCTTACTTCTAACGGGGTTGATCCAGAAATTGATCTCAATTATATAAACCACTCTACCGTCTATGACATATATAAATTAGCAAAATATATTGAAGAAAATAATTCTGATATTTTTTATATTACTGCCCAAAAAGAATTTGATCTTTTTGATATTGATAAAAAATTTGTAGGAACGATCAAAAATACAAATAGACTTCTCATTGACCAAGATATTCCGTTTCGTATAGTTGGCGGTAAAACAGGAGAAACAGATTTAGCAAAACAAAATCTCGTTGTTGTTGCCGAGGCTCCGTGCGGAGGAAATATATTTAACGTAATACTCGGCTCGCAAAACAGATTTGAAGATATGAAAAAAATTCTTCAATACATAAACGACTCATACGATTGGTCTTGTCCAAACTCATAGCTTTTTATCAAAGAATTATGGCTAATTTTATATATAACGCAATATAATATTTATAAAGTCAAATACTAAAACCTGATATTTCAACAACTTACTCACATTTACCCCCGCACCTATAAAGTAGGTGAGAGGGTTTACCCCGACACCTAATTATAAGCGCGGGAGTCTAGACAATAATTTATCAAGTGCTAGTATAAAAATAGATACTTAACATAAAGGGGGTTGTATGAAAAATGAAGTTCCTGATTTTAACTCATGGTTAGAATTAGAATCTGCAAGAATAATGGTCTTATCCAAAAAAGATAGAACAGCTCTGATAGAAGCGAGAAGTTACCGGAAAAAAACAGAAACTGAAAAATGGCAAACTGGCACTGCGATTTCTTTTTTTGGAAAAGAAACCTTAAAACTATGGAGTATTTTTATAAGCGATGAAGAAATACGTTTCAGCGCGCTCAAAACCGATGAAGGAAAATGGGAAATCAGCGTGCCAATATTTGAAGATGGACAGAATAAAGGGATTATCTCCTCGTGTATTGAAGGGATAGAAAATCCCTTTATCAAAATTACCCTAATCACGGCCAATGGACGAATAGAAAGAACCATCTTCAAAAATGATATTCCACCGAACCCATAGGTTCGGTGGATTTTTTTGCCACTATTAAAAATTGATTAAAAAAAATAGTATTGTTATTATTTCAATATAATTTAGAATAAATTATTTAGCGCGCTTAGCTCAGTGGTAGAGCAACTCCTTTACACGGAGTGGGTCGGGGGTTCAATTCCCTCAGCGCGCACATTAAATAAATTATCGGGCGAACAATTTGTGAAACAAATTGTTTTGGCCAATACTTTCGAAAGAATAATTTAAAATATAAGTTTAATAAAAACACCCAAAAAAGAAATTTCACCGGAAGAAAGAACGGCTGCGATAGAACGAAATGTTTCTGTTGAAATTGAAAAAAAGATCATAAATCAATATACTTCCCTTTTAATGAGTGGGGGCAAATCAAAAATAGAAGCACAAACAGAATGGATAAATTTATACGCTAAAAAATATAGAGATCTCTTTAATTCTAAAAAAGATGAGGTCATTAATATGTATTAAAGAGAATCCAAATAAAGCTATTGAATATATTGAAAAAAATAGAAGTCATTACTGTTTAAAAATCTCAATAACTTAAAACCGCCCCGCAATGCGGGGCGGTTTTAATATTCATAATAATTCGGCAATCCTTCATCCCGCATTGCAGAGTCAAGACGAGTTCGGCAACTACTAAAATGTTATAAATTGCCGAATGTGAAACATCTTGTAGAACATCTGTAATTATTTGTGCTTAATCTGATAATTTTGTAAATCAACAAACAATTTATTAAAAAGAGCTAATTTAATAAATTTTGTAAATCAACAAACATCTATACACAATTTACGCTTATTTAATATTATTTGTAAATCAGCAAACAATTTTCAAGCGCTATTGATAATTTAAGACCAGCACATAAAGACAACGGACATCTGTATATAATTTACACTTAAAACTAATCCGTTGTAATAATTGTGCGCATTGCTATTCGTGGAACCTTATTTTCAAAATAGCCACGTTTATACAAACTATATAATACTTTATAGCTAGGATGAATATCTGGATCTTGACCAATCTTCTCTAGCCATATAACGAATTGCTTTCCCTTATATCCAATAAGTTTATTGTAAAAAAACGGTATCACTATATCCCTAATTTCTCCAAAATCCCTTATCATTAATCTTGCTGTTTTGCCTCTTTTAAACCCATCCAAAGAATAAGCTTTAAGCACATAAACCTTATCTCTAACCCCTAAATAATCTCTAACTTTTTCAATCAATTCTTTATCACGTTCGTGCATATGAATTATAAAAGTCGGTAATTTAAGCTTGTTTCCAGTTTTACCTTTTGTTGGAACATTGCAAAAACTAAAACACCCCTCGCCATCAACCAGCCCCCTAATATAATCCGCTGTAATATTCATATATTTATTTTAGCATAAAGTTTCACGACCAACACTTATATTAATGTTTATACGATAACATTCGCGTTAAACATTGTTTCACACTACAAGATTATGCTAAAATAAGTGTGAAACATTATTGTGAAACAATTTTATGCCGGGCAGTGAAAATTCGATTGGTTGCCTGGCAACAGTTATCAAATCAATTCATTGCGTGGTAAATTTAATAAAAAATGCAGAGTAAGTCGAATATTATATAATAATTATCGAATTTCTACTGACCCGGTATGCCAAACAACATCAGAATAGGCCAAATAGGCGAAGAGCTCGCCTGCCAGTATCTGTTAAACAATAAGTACGAAATCATTGATAGAAACTACCGTGAAAAATGGGGAGAGGTAGATATTATATGCAAGGACAGGGATGGAGTATTGGTATTTGTGGAGGTTAAGACCCTTAGGAAGTCCGACTTCCTAAATCCGGAAGAAAACCTGCATAGCAACAAACTAAAGAAAATAAAACGAACGGCCTATCTATATGCCAATTCTCACCCGGAATTAATAAATAATAACAAAGGGTGGCAGATCGATTTAGTGGCTATAGAAATAAATTGTGAAAATCCGGAGTCTCTCGCAACCAAAGAATTACTTAAACTCTCAACAATACGACATTATGAAAATATATAAATAATCATCTAATAACGAATGGGTACGAATATACGAATCGTCATTGCGAGTGCCGCCGAAACAATCCGACCGAAGGTCGTCCCGAGCGAAGCGTAGGGATCTCATGAGATTGCCACGGGCCAAAGCCCTCGCAATGACGGTAAAAATAATTTTAGATTTGTTGCCTAATTATAAAAAATGGTAAAATATAAACATGATAACAAACAAAATTAAACTATTTTTATTATTAACTTTTGGGTTTGTTTTTTTATTTACCCAAAATAGTTTTGCCTATACAAAATGGGGGGATTCACCGGAAAATAATCAATTTATTAAAGTCACAATACCCGATGATACCTCCGGCTATAAACCCTGCGCCACCCCCTCTAGCGCCACTACTGCCATCGGCGGTCTAGAATGGCAAGATTACAAACCAGATGAATTTTGTTTACTTGATCAAACAAATATAAACCAGAAATTAATTCGAACTAATGATTATAATTTTAATCCACTGGGAATAGGAATAAATAATATAAAAATTCCTTTTTCTATTGCTGAAAATTTATGGAAAACAATTGAAAGTACCGGACCAAGCTATCCGGATGGAAATGAAATAACCGGAAAAAAACAGAATTTTGGCGCCTGCGGAGAAGAATCTAGGACTGCGGGCAATAGCAGTTGTTCCAAACCAACCTTTATATCAAAAACTTTACTTTCACCCACTTTTACTGTCCCTGAAATTTATGACAATGTAAAAAAAGAAATTATAAGATCCTGCCTGCCTGGTAAGATCAAAACTACGATATCCGGTATCAATATGTCGCCTTGTTGTAAAATCACCAAAAACACGCCAATTACCACAGTCTTTAATACAAATAATTATTCGAGCTGGTCATTCCCTGGATGCGAAAAATTATCTAGCTCAATGGGTATGATTATTAATAAAAATGCCGCAACCGAAAACGGTGGCGAGAGCGTTAGGATTGGAGCCGGACAATCATTGTATCTATCTTGGAATTTATCTAATCCCTCTGCTAGTTGCGAGTTAAGAGGGTTTGATGCTAATAATGCCGACTCAACCGAATCAACTATAACAAAGATAGTTCCCTCGGATGTCATAATTGATGTTAGATCCGAAGCAATAACTCCAAAAACTGGACAAACTACTTATACCAATACCAAGATGGGTATTTACACTTATACCTTTTCTTGCGCCGGTACTTTAGACGGAAAAAATTTCCCGCCAAGCGACGACGACAAACCAGTTGTATTAAAAAAGAAGGTTTTAGTTGGTCCCATTCCGGCCGAACCAACGATTACTTCTTTTTGTATAAAACCCGCCAACTATGTACCGCCGACAACGGGCGATATTTGCGGGGGTTCCGGTCCTGGTCTTCCAACTATAGAAATTTGCGAAACATATAATCCTAAAACAAAGTGTAAAAATGTCCCTCAAATTCACCAAACTGACGATTTCAAACTTTGTTGGAACGCCACAACCGCCGATCCCAAAATAACTATCACGCCATCTAAGGGCTCTCCCGCTGGAATTAGCCAAAAGAACAATCCGGGCGTAGATATACTGAACACTTGTAATAAAATAAAATTACCGCTCACTGATTATCCAATCGGTCTTTGGAATTATGAATTAGAAGTTGAAAATTCTGAATGGACCAAAAAGGGATTAGATAGCGCTATAAGAAACATAATTTTTGACGTAATTCCAATAGACCCGATAATAGAAAAATTTGAAGTGCTTGATGAATTTGGCAATGCCACCACTTCGGTGCTCACCAGCGCCAAAACGAGACTGCGTTGGAAAGTTTTAAATACTAAGGATATAGAGGTACGAGGAAATAATTTTGACGGCAAAGATTCAGCGCCTTCAGGCGCCACTATAGTTGAAGGCTTTTCTTCTACTGTTAATTCTAAATGGCTTCCTATAGATGAAAACGATTTAACTTCTCCTTACACATACACCCTGAAAGCATATGAGTTATTTGATACAAATAATCCCATAACAACACCGCCCATCACCCTGCAAAGACGCCAGCCGGGACAGCCAATTATCTCTAAATTTGAATTTGATAAACCCTCGGTGACCAAAAAAGAAGCGGGCGGATCAGGATACGTTTCTTTAAATTGGATAGCGGGCGACGCCAAATCAATTACTATAGAAGGTCCGGGAGTGCCATTTTCTGCTACAAAACGTTTACCTTCGGGCACAATAGCGATTTCTATAGACGATCTATCTGTTGACTCGTATGGATTAAAATATAACCTCACTGCTTGCCCGACCATTGCCTCCAATCCTACTAGCTGTGCCAAGTCTGAAGCTACTTTAAAAGTTTATTCATCCGATGCTTTTGGAGCTACTTTAGTTGCGGATGACTCCATAATTAGAACTGGAAATTCTACAAAGCTACGATGGGATGTGGCTTCAAATGACAAGATAAAATCTTATTTCATTACTTCAACTTCTAACGATGTCAACCTCACCGAAATTCCCGGCGCCGAAGGCTACCTTAGACCTTCCGGAGAAATAGAAATAAAACCCACAGTTAAAACGACTTATACATTGAATGTTTTAAGCGTTAATGCTGAATTAATGAAAGATTTTTCCACTTCAGTAACAGTGGGAACAACTGACAAAGATTCTCCATTGGTAGAATTTTCCGCGGATAAAACAGAAGTAAATAAAGGCGAGGCGGTTGTGCTTACCTGGAATGTTCAAGATACCAAAGAAGTGAGCATAAATAATAATATTGGACTGGTGGCTAAACAGGGATCAACTACTGTCTATCCGGAATTTACCACGCTTTATATTTTAACCGCCAAAAGCGCCCAGCCTGGAGTTATTCCTAATTCAGAAAAAACAGTTCAGATAAAAATCATTGCTCCCGGATTTGAGGGGCTGGAAAAATCAGAGAAGTGGGAAAATCCGACAGATTTGAAAACACAATACGGATTATTGGAAGAAGCTGAAAGATTAGCTAAACTGGGAATTTTAGATCTGAAAGTAAATGGAGTAGACGGACCGATCACTGTAAAATCTCCGGCGAACTTCACTCTGTCTTGGAATCTTGATAAATATTGTTTGGCCACAGGATCGTGGCTCTCCGTCAAAACAAAAGCCGGGACAGAAAATGTAACCCTAAAGAAAAATGGAAAATATACTTACAATCTTTATTGCCCGGGCGCAGGATCTGATTCGGTAGAGATTACTGTAACCGGCGGACAAGGCGGATTATTAGATCAATTGCTTGGTGGAAATAGAAATGGCGATGGCAGTGAAAACGGGGAGGGTAGCGGAGGACCAATGCCGATCGCTGAAATCGCGGTAAGCACGGATAAAATAGTTTTTTCTACGGATGTGAGGGTAATCAAAGGAAAAGAGGTGGAGCTTTTTATAAGAGCCGACAAGGATATTAGCGGCGACGGAAAAGCGAGCCGAGACCAAAATGGAGAATGGGGAGCTCTGCTTTCAAATGGCGGAGGCTGTCTTTATAACACCAAACTGACAAAAGACCTTCAGTTTGACGGAGGAGTAGAAAGTCCTAAATCTGCGCAAGACTGCAACGCATCTTTGGGCAAATTCACATTCAATGATGAGCCGGGAACTTATCAATATGGAGTTTTTAAATTAGTGCAAAATGACGGCAAGTTTTCCAATATAGCCTATATCACGGTTACCGTCGATGGCCCGCCGGCTATTAATTCCGCTCCTACTATGGATTTCAGGATCGACAATAAAGATGACGCCGAACAAACGCTGGGAACCCCTGCTAATTACTATCTAACTTGGGATGTTGCCAATGCCAACACCTGTCTTGCTACCGGATCCTGGAATGGAGCTAAGCCGCCGCAAGGAATTCAAAATTTCTTAAAATCCAGCAAGAGCAGTCCTGTCTATACCCTCACCTGTGAAAACGAGCTGGGGATTACCGCGAAAACAATTGCCCTAAAAATTGTGGAATCTCCAATATGCAAGTTTACCGCTTTGCCGCCTTCCATAAATAAACTGTCATCATTTATTACTGAATCCGAACTTTCTTGGAAATGCGATTATACCGATGAATGTAATTTGAGCCCAATCAAAACAAACGGAATCATTAAAACCTATGGAACTATGCGCGTTTCTCCGGATCAAACCACTAATTATATTTTGACTTGCACCAATTCGGACATTTCCAAATCTTTTGAGGCAAAAGTGGAAGTAAAATAAATCCGCCCCGAAATCTATCAAAATCCACCCTAACCCTCCTTTAAAAAGGAGGGAGTGAGATAAGGGGGGGGGATGAGTTACGGGGTGGGATTTGTCCCCCTCCTTTAGGAGGGGTTAGGGGAGATTTAAAATGATGCTTCTATACAATA
>ERZ1292630.437-Hain-H41-02um-R3-437-length-44229-cov-8_pt1 | contig 29113 bp, 4 predicted proteins | sample MGYA00564408_ERZ1292630 | MGnify/ENA primary metagenome ERZ1292630 (study PRJEB36523, sample SAMEA6512641) | groundwater metagenome | collected 2019-01-08 | study: AquaDiva: Metagenomics assemblies of 32 groundwater samples
TACTGCACAGCCGCGAGGCGCTGTGTGGTCGGGAGCGGCTGTGCGGAAGGGACGATGCGGTGAACGCGGCTATCTTGCAGCTCGTGTACCTTCTCCTCGTCGAAACACCCAGAGTCATCGCCGCGGCGGCGGTGGCCGCTTCCTTCGCAGCGGCGGATCAACGCAACAGCAATCAGAGCCACCGCAGCGGCATGGTGCACCACAGCTCAAAGAATGTGGTGGCCGCTTCTGCTGCCGCGTGTGACCCAAAAAGCGGCCCTGCCGACGCCGTGAAAATGGACGCCGAGGCAGGCGGGATCATCATGTCGAAACGCGTCACGTTCGCCGCGTTTCGCGCCACGTTTCATGCGATGTTTACCAAGCTCTTTCCTTGGAGATGGCGCCGGCCATTGTGGATCCGACGCGAGAAAATAGGGCGGAGCCACCCGCCGTTTACCGCAGGGGTTGGGCTTCGCCACGGTGGTGGGGGTGCTGCTGCAGGGAGGGAAGACGAGGAGGTGGAGGAGGAGGAAAAGGGCAGCGACTGTGAGTGGACGGCCGTGTTCCTAACCGGTTCCGTGTTTCCGACGCTTGGGGCAGCCCCAGGTGGGCCCACCGTGTGGAGCAGCTCGGAGGCGTCATCATCCGCCGACGCCCCGTTGCCCCCATGGCTGCAAAGCGTGTGCCACGACGACCTGGACAATTTCAACGATGCGCTGGAGAGTGATTGGATGGTGTGCGTTTTGCTCGAGGAGCAGCATGAGTTGCGCTCTCGGAGCCAACTGCCGCCGAGCGCGACTACCAACATGATGCCGGCGGGGGGATCGTCGTCATCAATTGGATCCGAGAGCGTCGCCAACGCGTCGATCGTCACCAATCATTCCGCATCGGCGTCAGCGACCAACGTCCCCTCCCGTCCCACACCGGACATCAGCCTGGCCGTCTTCATGGGCTATGTTCGAAGATGTATCGACGCGTACGTGTCCTGCCGCACGATGTATTCTCAACCAAGCGTGGCTCTGGCGTCGCAAATCGAGGCACCTTCGACCAAACATGAGCCACCAATCGGATCGCCTCACATCTCCGTTTCGAAGCCGATGAGGCGTCAGCGATCTCCCCCCGACCGTCAGGAGGCGGATCCGACGACGACGGTGTCCGCCGCGGTCATCGGAGCCACCACCAATGGCGCGGTCGCGACGCGAAAGGCAACGGGCGCCGCGGTCACGACGTCGTTCCTGGGGCTGGCAGCACCTGGTGCCTCCTCGCCATCCAGCGGCGGCGGCGGTGTCCTCCGTCTCCGCGATTACAGCCTGCTGCCACTGCTCTACCCGCTGCCCACGGTGACCCAGTGTGAGGAGGCAGGTCGTGTGTTTCTTCAGAGCCGTGGGGGGATTGCCTCGCAAGGGGTTGGAGCATCCCGACCGTTGTCCCGCGTCGCCACGGCGAGCGGCTGGCTCGGCGAGGGAGATATGCAGCCCCTTGCCGTACCGGTCAGGGACATGAATGCGTCACGCCCGACCACGACCACTACCGCACCGGCGGCAGCAGGGACGGTTAAAGGCACGTCGCCGCCGCGGTGGCGAGGAGTTCGAGGCACTGAGTCATCGCCACAGGTGGCGCCGCCGCAAATCGGTGCGAACCGGTGGGTGGGCGCGGCCGATGCACTCGCGACGCTGGGCTCGAACGAGAGTGTGCTACGCCCGCTCCTATTTACCCCATCAGCGGTCGTGGAGGACGCCATCCAGGCCGTCGTGATTTTGGCGACGGGTGCCGCGTGGGTGCGCCAGCTACTTACACAATTTGAGTCGACCGTCCGGCGGCAAGCGGGGCCGAGAATCGACGACATTCAGCGTCGGTTTATGTTCGTCGTGCAGCACTCGCCACCTCCACCACCCCCTGCCAATCCTCGCCTCGCGCGGCAAGCGGCATTGCAGGCCGCCGCACAGAAACAGTTGTCGGAAACCGACGCGCTTCCCGCCTTCATCGAACGCCGCGTGGCGACCTTTCGGCGAGCGCTTCAGGAACTTGTTTGCGTGCAACTCGTCCATCACGTCGCGCTACATGGTGGAAATCATCATATCGTTTCCGGCCAGCAGGAAAGCGACACGATGCCGTCGTCACGTCCCTCCGCGCCGGATGGTCCTTTAGGCACGACGGTGTTTGGCGCTTTCCGGCCAACGGTGTCTTCCTGGAACCGCGTGGCCTCACTCGACGAGTCGCATCACGACGATCCTCTGCGCGACGAAGCGAATGTCCTCCTCGGGCGTCGTGGCGGACCGGTCACGATTGGCACGACGTTCATGGGCACAGTCAATGCGCCGAGATCGCAGCGGAATGAATGGACCATACCCTCCTCGGCGGAGGATGCCATGTACCCGCCGTCGACGACGACGAAGAACGACGATCATATCGTCCCATGCCAGCCCGTGGCCACTCGATGTGCGTCGGCGTCGTGTCTCAAACGAATCTTCTTCCTTGGATTCCGGCTGAGCCCGACCCTCGCGGACGAAGTGCAGGCGAGCACTCCCCGAGCCATGTCTCGTCCGTCAAGCAAGGCCGCCCCCAGTCGCATGCCGCCGTCGACGTTGTCGTCAAGCGAGCAACCTTCTGCCGCAAAGCTCACCCCTCCGTACGATGGGTCTCTGATTGTGTGCCAAGAATGCGCTTTGCGGGCCATTTCTGCGTTCACCAAGCAGTCCTGTGAGGACGCCGACGACGCGGAGGAGCAACGGGCCGCGGAAAATAAGAAACGGGTGGAGTTCGAAACGGCGCTCGCGAAACGGCAACTATTGAGGAAGCAACAGCTGCAGGCCGACTTGGCAGCCAAAGCCGCACACCTGATGGGCAACGCGAAGGGCGAGACGCCTGGCGCGGCCGCGGACCCCGCCGCGCAGTGGCAGGACCTCAACTTGCTAGAGGAGGATGACGCGAATGCGATTGCGATTGAGATGGCCATCAGCGAGGCGCTCGAACGGCGGCGTGACGAACCATCCGATGCAGCCGGTCAGCCGCTGACGGTTGGCGCAGCCTCAACAGAGTCTCGTCGGCGCAGGCTTCCCCTTGGCTCGCCGCAACGGGCGACCACCAAAGGCATCGCCTTGCCCCCTCCGCTGGGCATGGACATCCACCGCGTGGACTGGACCCACGTATCCAAGATGGTGCAAGCCGTGGAGAGGCACCGGATCGCGGCAGCCATCGCGGCTGAAGGCGCTGCCGCCGCGCTGGGCGACTCCAACGGGAACGCCATTATGACGGCGACGGGGGGATCGGCGGCACCAGGAGGAGGTATGCAAGCAGCCCGAAGCCTGGCGACCACAGCAAAGACAGCCACCCCCTCTCCCCGGCGCCGGGCATCGCTTCAGGACGACGGTCGCAGTTCGCTTCGACTTGCGGCCGAGGCCCCCAATGAGAACGAGAGTATCCTGGAAGCCTCATTCCTCAGCTTAGTGGAGCGTGGAGATGCGCACCCCTCACAGGGCGAACAGCCGCAACCAGCCGAAGGTACGGGTACCTCGGCTGACATCGTCTTGGATGGCGAAAGAGGGGATGCCGCCTTGGACCCTTTGGGCGAGGTGGTCGTGGATGACGAGGGCCAAGGAGTCTTGGAGGACGATGACGAGGGCAGTGACGATGTCAACAACAAGAAGGCGTCGCCTCCCAATCCGCACGACGACGACGAGGCCGCCTACGCCGCATTCGTGAAAGCGCGGTCCGCCAAGGCCAAGGGAGGCGGCGGAGATGTGACCAGCAAGAGCGCCGCGAGAGTCGCCGGGCTCATGAAGGCGGTTCAGTCCACCAAGAGCAACAAGAACAGCAACAACAGCAAGGCGGTCGTAGCGACGGCTGTGCCCGGACCACAGCCTGCGAGCCCGACTCGTCGTGACTTGGAAATGCCCTCGACAGGGACGACGGGATCTGGCACCGCCGATGCACCGATGGCGAAGCAGGAAACATCCGCCGAAATCATGATGCGCCAAGTGAAAGAGCGGCGCGTGGCCAAGGAACGTGAACTGCGTGAGGAACGCGAACGCGTGGAGCACAGCAAGCAGATCGATGCGGAGCTCGCCGCGGCGTTCGCGGCACTGCGTGAAAATAAGAAGAAGACTACCGTCGTTTCGGCCATTGCCTCGTCGTCGGCGTCTGCAACGCCTGAGTCGTCGTCACCGCGAACGACGGCCGGCGCCACTCCGATGGACGCCCCGACAGGCCTCCTGTCCTTGCACAAGCAACCGACTCCGGAGCCCTTCAGCGCCACGCCACACGACGGCGCAAGCGACGCAACGAAAAGGATGCATGTCGCCGCTTCGAAGGGGCGGAAGGAGGAAGTCCATTCGGAGCACCGAGCGGCCGTCAGCGACCCATCGGAGGACGAATCAGGCCAGGTCGCACTACCGACGACCCCGCCCGTCGGCCGAAAGCAGAAAGCTTCCCATCCCGACCGTCGCGGAGATCAACGTGGAAAAACCACCACGTCAGGGACGTCGACGATTGGCAAGCGAGGAGGGCGTCAACAACGTGACGATGCGACATCGAGCAAATGGAGCAAAGTCACGGTGAAAGGCGTCATAGCCCACGCGGCTGCCGCAGCGGCCGGAAAACCCCCCACCCCTGCCCTTTCCATCCGTAGCGTGGATCAACCAGGTCGTCCTCCCCACCCCTCATCATCACAATCGGAACTCGAATTGACGACGACAACGGACAACGACGACCACGATTCGTCGATTTCAGATACCCTTCATCCATTTCGCGACGTTCCGAGTCGCGACACCACCAGTCCCTTGTCATTGGGTGGTTGGGACGCGGACCTCGGGGAAGGGGGTACACCGGGAGAAGTCAAGAAGGATGACCAACCCGTCGTTGTCCGTCGCAAGGCCCTTGGCGTGACCCGACGCCAGCCTTCACAGCCTCCGCCATCCGGCAGCACTTTGGCAATTCATGACGGCGACGTTCAACTATCGGAGGACGAAGCCCCCCCGGGCCTAGAAATGGCCGTTCCGGAGGGTGGAAGTCAGAAAACTGAAAAAATGCAGGACGGGGTCGCGTCCACGTCGCAGGCGGACGTGACAGGAGGCGGCACGATCACGTCGCAACAACGGAGCGGAGGAGAGGGCAGAATGCGAGGGGACACGCTGGCGACCGTGCAGAGGGGCAGCGGCGGCGGCCACGAGGCGCCGGAAGCTGGACGAAATTCTCAGCCACGCGACGCAGCAAGGTCAAGCGGCACAGAGGCATCGTCCAGCCAGGGTACCTCGACGACCATTGCAACGCCCCGGGCACCAACAGACACATCCTCATCGTCGCGTCCCAACATCCCGGCTCCGCTGGCAGCGCAAGACACAGAACAGTCGACGACGGCACCGCCTCGAGAAACGGGTAGAGAAGCTCCTAAGAGCGTGGAGGAAAGTGGCGGCCTCCCTACAGTTCCATCATCCACGCGTTCGTCCGTACCAGGAGGACGCTTCAACCCACCAGCTTCTGAATCCGCGAGGCGGCCACCTACTTCCACCACCACCACATCGCGGGAAAGGGCAGAGGGGCGAGACGAGCCGAATGACCGTCGTGCGTCTCCAATCGTGGCGTCCCTTACGCAGCCGAGCGGGCAGCCTCCTCCGACTCCTGCCGGCACCATCCTTGAACAGCGCGAAACAGCATTGATTGGCGGCCACGTGGAGTTGAGACACCCCTCCTCGGTTGCTCTATCCTTACCCGCGGCCTCGTCAATCCCTCCTCCCGTGGAAACGGCGTTGATCGTGGCGGCGCCGAGCTTGCCGCCCAGCACGACGACTGGGACTCTTCCAGAACCCACTTTCAAGGAAGCACGGGTAGCGTCTGGGCACCGCTTTGACGACACCGATGTCCCAATGTCTCCCGTTGAAGTTGACTCGCAGCCGCGTATTGCGTCCCCTGCAGCCGGCAGCAGCCAGAAGGCACACGCTGCCGAAGGGAACCAGCTTGCCGCCACAGGCCACGACACGACGGCAACCACCATCCCGATGATGATCAACGACGAGCTGGCGCAGCAGCTATCCGCGATGTATCACAAGTTCTCGTCGACGTCAGTTCCTTTCTCACCTCACGGCGACGACGACGATGTGGACGATGTGGAGGAGGACGCGGAGGGTACCGTCCACGGCAAACCGTACCGCCGTCACGCCGCCATGGGCGACGCCGGGGGCGGTACGGGTCACGCGGCCGTCGGATCGACCGCGGCTGCCACGGTCGCTGGAGACAAAAGGGGGGCGGAGTTGGCTCGCCGTCGTGACCGTCAAATGCCTCATCCCTTTGCCCCTTCCGCGCCGCCGCCGCCAGGATCCCAAATCACGTTTGCCTCTCCGCTCGACGCCCTCCGACGTACCGCGACGCTACTATGGAAAGCGACTTCGGTCCTGGGCTTACCATCGGCCGAGGGAGGTGGTGAGGCGGGACGAGGAGGCGCCGTTCTTCATCGTGGCGGCGGCGACATCGGTTTCTCCTACTACGACGAAGCCAACCGCGGCCGGTTGCTCTCCGCATTCAAGGATGTGATGCTAGCCGTCCGGGTGTCGACTCGGTCTCTCGTGTGCAACATTAGCGCATCGCCGATCTCGGTGGTGGAAAAAGGGGCTTCCGACGCTCACCCAGCCGCGATGGGTGCGGTGGCGGGTCATCGGCCACAACAGCATTTCACATCCGATCGCGGCGATGAGGTGTCCGACGGCGACGCCTCGGCGGTGGCTACCGCCTGGACGGAGCTGCTTCCGGGGGGTGCGCTAGACGCGATTTTGCAACACACCTACAGCGTCAAGGGACTCACCAGACAGTTGGTGGCGAGGGAGAAGTACGCGGCGGCCATGACCACGGCACAGTGGCGGCCGGTGTTGACGCAGCTGCGCGCCGAGGCGTCCCGCGTGGCGGATGCCTGGGAAGCGGCACGCGCGGCCGCGTCGTCCGCACCCTCCTCCTCCGTGCCGCAACTGCACGATACGGTCGTCGTCGCGCTGGAGAGCTGGATTGAACGGGCCCTCGGTCACGTCGCTGTGTCGGAAGCTTGGTTTGTCGCGATGCTGAACGACGGCTCTGCGATTGCCCAAGCAACGCAACTGCCGCCGCCGCTCAGCGGATCGCCTCCACACCGGCTGACTCGGTTCACCCCAGGAGGGGCGACAACAGGGTCCGTGCTACCCCCTGCTGCGGCTCCGGCCATTGCGGCTGGCGTGTCCCCCCGAACCCTGCGCCTGGCCGAGTCCGTCGTGGTGCTGGCGACGGCCGAATCGTCCGCTCGGCGCCTCATATCGTGGTCGCTGGCCACTGGTTTGGAGGACGAGGAGACCGTGACCCTTCCTGCATTGAACTTCTCCGAGTTCGATTGCTTGTCTCTGGCTTGGGACACCCACGTGCATCGCCGTCTTCGTGAGTGGATGGGTCGGTGCATCGACGTCGTGGCAACCGCTGGAGTAGCACGCCCTCCTTCGGTCTCTCCTGCCGCGAGAGTTTCGTTGCTGCAAACGTTCGGCCATGTCGCATTGGCCTTGCATCTTCTCGGGCCGGTGAAGGAAGCCCGGGCTGCGTTACTCGCTGTGGGCTTGCCCACCTCCAATGTGGCTGCGTTTCTCGACCAGCTCCATCGAAAACTCAATGCCGCTGACAACCACCATCACCAGACGTCAAACGCCGCCGTCGGCAACGGCAAACCTGAGAGTGCCATCACACCGATGGTTCTCCCTCCCCCGCACGATTCTTGTTCACGTCCCCTGCCGTGGCTTCTGAGGCAGTTTACCGGCACGGTCCGTACCCAGCTGCAAATTGTCATCGACATGGAGACGCTCCTGGCGGCCCTGATGAGACCCGAGGATGCGGAAGTCCGTCACAGTGGTGGGTCTGTTACTGCTGGAGAGCCACAGTCACCAGAACCCATGCACGCGCGGTTGCATCGCTTATCAAAGCAGCTGTGTCCCGATGGCGCAATCAACGTCCAAAGGGCAGGCAAGGGCCGCTTCGTTGCCTGGGGTGCCCAGCTGTGCGCCTTTGCGCAGTCCTGCGTGGCCCAGGACCCCTCCTCCTCTCCTCCATGGGCCACCCTCGACGTGGGTGCAATGGCGTCGCCGACGGACGGCTCGGGCGCACGTATCATCCGGGCTGGTGCGTGTGTGCTTTCCGCTACGTTGCGGCAGCGGTGTCGAATGGGCCTGTGGCTTTGGGTGCGCAAGGTGCGAACCACCGTTGCGGACGCGAAGACGGGAAAAGTGCGATCGCGACGAACGACCACGTCACCATCGCCGGTCCGCCAGCAGGAGGGGGAGGTCGCCGCTTCCGTCCACGCGGCGCCCCCCGCGTCCGCCGCGGTTAACCTGGCACCTGCGACCGCGACCGTACCTTCTGCTGCCGCTGCTTCACACCACAAGAAACTAATTAATAGCAACGTGAAGACGTCTGAATTCATTCGCGTCTCCTTCACCGACGCGGTGTCGCCCATCGGCTCGCACCCCCAATCGTTCGAGGCGGTCGTGGAGCTCGCCGCCACCGTGCGCGAAATGCAAAGTGCTTTGTCCATCTTGGAACGTTTTGTCGAGTCGGGTGAAAAGGGCGAGACCGTGACGGCCAGCAGCGGCAGCGGGCGCGTCCCAGTTCGACATTTGCCTTCGCTGCTGCCTCCCTTGCTCTTATTCCTGCGAGATTTTGTTGACGAGGTGGCTCATTACTGGGAGACGTCCACGCGCGACGATTCCGTGAATGCATTACCGTCTGCATGGCTCGTCGAGATGCGTCAATCCGCCTTTCTCCCAACGCTTTGGGCGGGTCACGTTGAACGCGACGAGTCTGTAGGGGGAGATGATGATGGTGGTTTCAGGGTTGCGGGCCACGGCCGCCGTCGTGGGGTGGAAGACGCGTCCGTGGCTTGCTTTCCGTTCCTTGCTGCCTGCGTGCGGGAACCAACCATTGCGTTTGACGAAATGACACTTCGCGAAGCGCTCCGGCGCACGTTCCGTAGCGCCATTTCGGACCTTTCCCGAGAAGGTGCACAAGCGAGAACGAGCCTCGCGCGTCGTGCGGGAGCGACGAAGATCAACGGGCATTGCACCACCGTTGACCCCCGCAGAGCGCCCGCTGCGTCGCCGTTGCCTCCCCCTCTTCGGCCGGAACCGGAAACGATGGACCCCACATCATCATCGTTGCCTCGCGTGGTGATGCTACAGGAGCCCTCCTCCCGGCCATCGCCGCACCATGCTGAATCGCCGGCGGCGGTTCCATTTCGGCCCGCTATTCTCGATGGAGCAGGTGTTCATTCCTCCTCCGCGGCAAGAACGGAGTCAAACACGTTGCCCGTGCTGTCCCCGTTCGCATCGGCGAATGCGAGGCGTGAGCACCGCGATAACGATGCTTCGGCCCCATGGGGTGCTGGGACTGGACCCGTGGCCCTTTCCTCGACCCGTGCCGCTTCGACGTCGTCGACACCACTGCCTAGCAGCATTGAACAGCAGCGTCAGCAGCTGGAGCGAGCGTTGAGGCTTGCGCGACGGAACTAGTGCCGAACCATCGAACACCTGTGGACCATGTAGAGTCACACAGACCACCGAGATGTATTTGCGTGCGCGCGCGATTTGCACGTCAAAAAATGGATTCTCTCAGTCTTTCTTTTCCCGCGAATTGGAATTTTCGCGCGTCGTAGGTTTGTGTCGGACGTCACCCGGTGCTGTCATTTCCTCCTGTAGGCTTGGTTTTTCCCCCACAACAACAACCACACCTTAACAGCGATGGCTGCACCCTCCACGACGACGACGAAGTCGGGCTACGTCTACCGCCCGCCGGAAAACTCATACCTCTTCGTGTACGTGCTCAATCCATTTTACTCTGCCTTGGTCCAGTGGTATCCGACCTCGTGGACGCCAAACGGCATTACCGTCTTTGGCATTATTTGCACCTTCATTGCCTCCGCGATGCTTCTGAGTGTGCAAGCGCGGGATGAACGCCTTTACGGCGGATCAGGACTGCTCTCCGCCACTCCCCTGGGGGAGGCGCTGCCTCGGCCTGGGTATCCCCTTCCGCTCCAGACGAAGGGAGAGGTCGACTCACTGATTCCGCTTTCTCCGGCGGCGATGCGGTCGTTCGCGCAGCTTGCGGCCACGTCGTTCGACGTCCGAACGGCCGCTGCCTCCACGGTTTTGATCATCGCCGGCATTTTGAATTTAGTCTACTGCACCGCGGACAACACGGACGGGAAGCAGGCGAGGCGGCTGAAGCTGTCGTCCCCGATTGGGGAGTATTTGGACCATGGACTAGACTGCGTCACGTCGCTGCTCTCCACCTACTGCCTTCTGACGGTGTTTGGTCTATCGTTCAGCTGCGGCCTATTGGCGCTCTTCGTCATCGCGTTCGTCACGACGTTGTCGCACGCGCTTCACTACCACGAGGGCGTGTTCATATTTGGGGGACGGTGGTTCTCTGTGGATGAGGCGATGATCGCTTTCGGTGTGGGACCGATCGCCGCCGGATTGTGGCCTTCGGTCGCGTCGACGATGTTCTCGACGGTGAGTCTGTTGACTTCACTCTCGAAGCAGCAGGCAGCATCGCTAACGTCGTGGAATTGGACATTTCCGGGTGACTACTTCTCATTGGTCCGGGTCGATGCACCGCTGATTGCGGTCGGCTTTTCGCTGTTCCTGCTCGGACAGCTGCCGATGGTCTATACGTTCCTCCGTATGCGTCTCCGCCTGGCTGTGGACCGCTCCGTGCTCATTCAACTCGCCTCGATCGTATTTTTCACGTTGGCGTTAAACCACCATGTGGGGACGCCAGGCGCGCTGGCCAACACGCTTGCGTCGCAGCAATTGCACTACAGCATTGCGAGTGGTTGGCTGTCCCCGATCTCCGGCCGCCTTCCGCCTGTCGTCGCTGATTTTCTCGTCGACCCACTCATCCTGATGTTGACCAACTATCGCTGTATCGCCGTCATCTGCTGCGCCTTTGTCGCGAGCATTATCGTTCACGTGCACATCGCGGGACGTTGTTTACACCTGGAGGGCGGGGGGAGCTATGTCCATGTGTACCTCTTCGTTCCGGTCGTCGCGGTTCTTTTTTGGGTCTTTCCGGTCGCGGGCATGGGCGCCGCCATCGTCGGTCACTTTGTTCAAATTAGTAGCAACATCGCCGCGTTGCGTGCGCGTGCGGCGCTCGCGAAGAAGCAATAGTCGAGACCTTCCCGGAGGCGCGCGCCGATCGTTTTGCTATTTTGGGGAGTCTTTGCTTTTCATAGCATCCGGTGATGCACACGAAACGGGCGGTTTGTCATTGGGCAAAAGCGCAGCCCGCGGCGGATGTGCCTTTGCCAGTAGCGAGGAGGAGGAGCTCCCTCTTTTTAGATGTTGATCGTCGCTTCGCGTGTGTGTGTATGTTGTCTGACGAGTGTCACAACGGAACACGTGATGGCGGTGTTTCCCGTCAACCAAATGCGATCAACACGATGATGGTCCGTATATTTCCGTTGCGCGCCCCATTCCTATCTCAGTAATCACCTTTTTCGTTATTCTAACCCTCTAAAACAACAAACGGTTCTTCTTTCCTTTCCCCTTGACGACCACTTCTCATTTCGGAGAAATGGACTCGCTACTGCAAGTTGTCTCAACGTTGCGTGGTGCGGTCACTCTGGGTGAGCAGCGTAACGCGCTCCGGTCTTTCGTCGAGTTGTGCGTGCATCAGCCCGCCTCGGTCCACTCGCTAAACCACACCGCTCGCATGCTGCGCGACGACGCCACGTATCAACTGGCCGTGTCGCACGCCAAAGCACTTTGGACCGTCGCACCGACGAAGGCGGCTATTTGGGCCGCGAAGAGCAAAACTCGGCACCAGAGCGAAGCGAATGACGACGATACCAGGTCGACCGATGTTGTCGCATCCAAGGAGCCGTCAGGAGGTATGGACGCTGCCCAGAACGCGGCAGAATCCTCCGCAGCGGCAGCACCCGCGCCTTCGGTATCGTTCTCCATGCTCCTGAACACCATCGTCGGGTGCTCGTCTCTTCCGCACACCCCAAAAGCGGTCGCTCGCGCCTTGCAGTTGCACGTGCTGCCCGTGGTGCTGCTAAAGTGGCGCATCGCTGCGATAAGTTCCGTGGAAACCGGAGGGACGGGTCATCAGGTCCACCACACGACAGGTGGCGGAGGGGCAGCCGCCGCCGCTCCTCCTTCCCCTCACGCCGTCGTGGCCCAGCTGCTCGGTGACGCCTCACAACGGCTCCAGATGCTGCAGAAACGACTCGTGGATAACCGCCGCAACACCGGGTTGGCCAACGCTCTCTCGCTCCTGCGCTTGTGTGAAGAGTTCCTCAAGGGGACGGCGTGGCTGACGTCGGAGCGTGATGCCGTGCAGGGCGGGATCGGCCTTGGCGGGGAGGACCTGGCGGCCGCACACGTGGGCTTTGTGCAAGCCTGGCTGCAACTTACCGCGTCGTGGCTCTGGGCCTCTAATGAACTCGTCGCGAGCACTAGCTCGGCTGCCGGCCGCCACTTTCGGCGACAAGCTGCAGCGACGGCCAAATCGCCCGCCTCTGTGATTATCGCATGTGACGGTTTGCGGCGATGGACATCGTTTGTGAAGGCTGGTGTGTCGAAACTGCCCGTGACCAGGACGGTTGGATTGTACGCGCCCGGCGGCTCGAGCGCAGCTTTGTCCTTGATGGAGCGGAGCCTGGCATCAGCGACGTCCGCCACCCAGGCGTTTCCAATCGCCGCCACCCAGCCTTGGCTAATCGCCGCGCTCGACGTCGCGTGCTGTCGCCACCGTGTCCTCGCGACGTCAAACCGCACCACCGTTCACTGGGAGCTGCTGGATGCCGCCTTCTTCAGCGGGAACGACCTCACGTCGGCGTCCGCCTCTTCCCTTTCCGTGCTCTCCACCCTCATCAGGGGTGCGTGCATTCTCAACGTCGCGGAAAACGCGTGGCTCACTCAGCCGCGGGTCCTCCCCACCTCACGCGGGGCCAGCATTCTAGCGCCTTGCGGCGTACCGACATCTCGCGTCGACGTCCTTCCGGTGAGCATTACTGATGAGGCGCGCTTCGATGAAATTTTTGGCCTTCTCGGTCGGACGATGACGCTTCGACCCCATGTCGTGTGCAATGCGCTGGAGGCCGCGATCTCCTTTGGAGGCGATGGCGCAGCGGTCGCCGCTTTCATTTTTGACCACGCCGAGGCCAACCGACGCGTCGATGCACTACTCTGCTTGGCGATTGCCCCATCGCTCGCGTCGCTGCCTCGGCACAGCCTGGCAAACGGTCTTGCGCGATTGCTGCTGAGGGCGTCACAGTCGGCTGCACCCGTCGACAGCAGCGCCGCACCACATGGGCCCGCGACGTACGAAGCCGCCACCCTCAAGCGTCACCTTGGGCTATTGTTCCGCCGCGCCGCGGACCTGATGAGCACGCGCTACGTCGCCGGCCCCGACCGCGCGGCGCTGCTCACGACCCTCTTCGCGATGATGCATCAACTATTGCCCAACACATTCGCACCACCGACAACAAGGACGGCGATGACGACCATCGCACCGACGACAACTGCCGAGGCGACCGCTGCGCCCAAACGACGCGCAGGCGGTTGTAACGATCGCCAGCATCCTCTCCAAACGGTTTCGGTCGTCGCCTGGCTCCCCGATGCGCCGGTCGTGTCGTCGCTGCTCGCCACCTTTCTCGACAGCGCGTCTGGCGAAGTGTTTCGCCCCGCATGGTCCCTACTCGCGTGCTTTCCGTACGCCCCTTATCAACGTGATGCACTTGAGGCGGCAGGAATTGCCGGTGTTTTGCGCGAGGCGGACGCGTCTGAGATGTGCCGCCGAGCTATCTTGACGCACCTGGCTCCAGAAGGCGGTGCCGCGATCGCGTCCTTTGTTCAAACCCTCGTCTCCGATAGTGCCAGCGTCCTCGCGTCCAAGGCGGACGCGTTCCTAGCGCTCCGGTTTTCGACGGCAGCCGGGGTGTCCAACGCGAGCGTAGATCGTCTCCTAACGGACCGCGTGGCGCTTGAGTCTTTTGTTCGCAAAGACGAACACTCGACGACGGAGGACTATGCTGCTCTGGCGACCTGCTTAGCCGCCATCTTGCTGGACGCGGCAAAGTCATACGTGTCCGCAAGTTCGGGGTGCCTCGTGGCCCTGCCCGTGCTGTTGACTTCGCAGTCTGGCACGATCACCCGCGCCCTCGCTACAGTTCTGGAGTCGCGGAAGGATACCGGGTTCGTCCTGGGCATGTGGAACGCTTGTCTCACGCATATCTTTGCTCTGACTTCGACCGGTGGCAGCAGCCGCGAATCGGTTTCCTCCGTGGCGACGAGTGCCAAAGCGACCACGGCGTCCTCCAGCGCCGCCGCCGCGGCTCCTCCAAATGCTCAAGAGCAGCAGGCGGCAGCCGTCCAGCCGTTCCCTCCGGGCAGCTGTAAATTGCTGTACACCTTGCTCGGAAGTGGCGTGCTAGAACAGATATCCCGCGTCGACCCCGCGGCGCTACTCGCGCAGCTCGCGGCCGCCTGCGGACACTCCAGCGTGCTCGCAACTACTGATGATTCGACGCTGATGCTCACCGACGTAGAGCTACGCGGGCGATACCGAGATCGCACCGGCGTCGTTCTCGAGAAGGGCCGGCGCCTGTTCGCGCGTCTGCTGGGTCCCAACAGAGTCGGGTTGGTGGAGCAGCACTTGGCCGCGGCAGTGACGTCCCTCTTGCAAATGATGCCATTAGGACACAGCAGCTGCGCCCGTGGAATTGTCATTTTGTGCTCCATGGTGCCCGCGGCGGGTCGCACGGCCGCTCTCTCCGTGCTGCTCCATCGCGCGGAGGAGTCCATCATGTGGTTCAACCGGCTGGATGCGCTTGATCAGGCCGTCGCGGCGAGTTCCGCTGCCGATGAACTAACCTGGGTCGATGGGGAACTGCAAGCGCGCAAGCTCGTGAAGGTGTACACCGATAAGCCGCCGAAGGGTGTGACGGAGGACGACTACGAGGCGACAAAGCGAAAGGAGCTTGCCGCGCTGAAAACAGCACGGCAACAGCTGTCGGAACAGTTTCGAGCACGGTGCCGAGCGCTGTCGGCGACCGTCACGGGCCACCGCGCAACGTTCGCCACCGTGAGGTTGCTCGGAGAGTTCCGCGGGACGGGTGCCAATTCATTTGAGGTCAACGCGCCGCTGTACACGCTGCTGCAGCAAACCGTCTCCCTCGAAACATCCTCGCCTATGTTGCGCCAGCTCGCATTGCAGTCGGCCGCCGCGTTGCTTCATCACACCGACCTCGGCCGCGGCCTCGTCGCCACTCAGATTGTTCGCGTCTGTGGCCTTCTCAGCAAAAAGCTGCTCACCACGGACGATGTCAACGAAACGGTGGCGCTTGCCGTGCTGCTCCGGCAATGCGCCTCGTCGCATGCGCTGCCTCCGGCGCTCGTCGCCGCTGTCCTGCCGCTAGCGGTGGGCGCCTTCGAGCTGCGCGCCAAGGCGAGCCGCAGCGTCCCGATTCCGGCTCAGGTACAAACAATGTCCATCTTTGCGGCCATGTGCGGAAATGACAAAATTTCCAACAAGAACGAATGCGCGTCGTTCCTGGTGAAAGTACTCGAAAACTATCCGAGTGTGTACCGCACGTCGACCAAGGCACTCGAGCAGTTGGCTAGCACGATGCGCTCCGGCGTGGATCTTCAGCCCATTAGTGACGGGCTGATGACGGGCTCCGATCTCGTCCGCGAAGCGGGTGCGACGGCCTTCCTTTCCTTCATGAGCAACGCGGCGAACCCAGGCCGCGACAGTGAAGTGCTCGCGGCGGTCTGCACCCGCGATTCGCGCGATCACGTCATCAACACGTCGAAGAAAATTCTCGCCTCGGCCAGCTTTGAGTGGCAGGAGGGCGATTGGATCATCCTCGCCAAGATGCTCGAACGCTACCACGCCAACTACGATGCGTCGTGCCGCGTGTCCAAGGCGCTCAAAGAACACGTTTCGCGCTTCCGCGAAGCCCAAGACGCATGGCTGTCGTCAGTGACGCGCACCGGCGGATTGGCGGCCGCGACGGCTATTCAGAGCACGGCCAGTCACTTCACGCCGGAATCGGTTATTTTGGCGACTCAGTTTTTGAGCAGTGTGGTGGAAAAGCCAGGGACGGAAGACGACCTCCTAGAGGCCGTGATGGAGTCCGGACGGCATCTGTTCACCATTTGCGAGGTTGAAACGCTGAAGACATTGGCGCCGAAAATCATCGAGATCGTGAAGCGGCCGCCGCCCGGCGCGACCGGGCAGCACTTGGAAAATCACGGTGCGATCACCCTGACCTGGCAAAGTGACATCGCTGCACGTCTCAAGGAAAATGCGCTGCTTGTCGCTGCCGTCGAGTCGCTTGAAACGTTGGTGGCGAAATCGCAGACCCGCCTGGTGCACCATACGATCTGCGAATGTGCCTTCGTCCTCGGCAAAAGTGCCACCCCGGGGTCCGACATCTACAACCGCTTGGTCGCCTTCGCCGGGAACTGCCTGAAACAGGTGCTCAATTCGACCACCTACGCCAAGAAAAAGGCTCACGCGTATGGTCTCGCGGGCGTGGTTCAGGGCATGGGCCTACGGACCCTTCGGACACTGGACTTTTTCAACCAGTTGGTCAGCGCCGCGAAGGACAAGCAGCCGCAGCGGAGCGGGTGCATGATCGCGCTCGAAACCATGGCGGACACACTCGGCAAGGTCTTCGAACCCTATGCGCTGGCGCTGACTCAGCAGATTCTCGACGCCTTATCCGAAAAGGATGCCAAGATCTCGGAGGTCGCCGACGACGCTGCCAAGGCGATGATGCGCAGCCTCAGCGACGTGGGCTTGTATCAAATGGTAGGCCGCTTGCTGAAGGGCCTCGAGAGCGACCAAACCAAGAAACGCACCCCTGCGCTCAACTTGATCGGCTACGTCGCATTTTGCTCCCCCAAACAACTCTCTTCAATTTTGCCCGAAATCATCTCCAAGGTCAGCGAGAATCTGTTCGACGCCAACGCGGGCGTGGCAGGCGCCGCGTTCAACGCACTCAAACGCGTCGCGGGCGTGGTTTCGTGCCCGAGCATTCAGGAGCACGTCGACATCATCCTGGAGTCGATGCGAAACCCTTCGGAGACGGAGGCCGCGCTGGACGCGCTGCTTTACACTCGATTCAACTCTGCGATTGACCCTGCGTCGTTGTCGCTCATCATGCCCGTTGTGTTTCGGGGTCTCTCCGAACGCGAGCGTGACACGCGCGGCAAGGCCGCACAAATCACGGCATCCGTGGTCAGCCTCGTTTCCCATGCCGCTAGCCTTGCGCCGTACGCCGAGGAGTTGACCATAAAGCTGCGTGGCACCATCGTGGATCCGCATGCCTCTGTTCGGGCAACCAGCGCGAAAGCGCTGGCCGCTCTCGCCTACAGTTTAGGCGGTCAGCGACCGGACGAGGTCGTCGACTGGTGCTTCACGGTTTTCGCTCGCGCGTCAAGCAGCGCAGAACGCGGCGGCGCGGCTCAAACGTTGTGCGAACTGGCCTCTGCGGTCGGTGAAACGATGCTTGAGGCCCTCCAACCTCGCATCTTGGAGGGCTGCGCAGCCGATTCACCTTCGTCTCGCGAGGGCTTCGTCACCATTTTCGTCTATGCGCCGGGCACGTTGAATCAGACGGTGTTCACACGCATCTTGCCGACATACTTCCCTGTCGTCTTGGAGGCACTCTCGGACCCCGTCGATCGCGTGCGGGACGCGGCGTTGTTGGCGGGCACCAACATCATCTCCATCTACGGGACGCGGAACCTGAGTTTAGTGGTAGAGCCGCTGGTGGTCGGGGTGGTAAACGAAAACACGACTCAGCGCCAGTCCAGCTTGCTTCTGACGTCGAAGCTGCTCATTCATTTGGTGCAACAGATCAAGCGCAAGACGCGCATTAACGAAGCGGCCGCCGCCTCGTCCCCCGAGGGCATGTCGGCACGTGAGACGTCGGCAAAGTCTGAGGAAGTGGCCAATGCGGAGGCGGAGGAGGACGACGACGACGATGACGCGCCCGCGGGGATGCTGAAGCTCAACTCGGCTCGTGACTTGGAGAAGACCGGCGTTTCCATTCTTGGCACGTTGGAGGAGAAGCTCGGCGCCCCCGCGTTCCACCGATTCATCGCGGCGCTCTTCCTTGCCAGGAACGAAATGAACGCGAATGTGCGAGCCGAAGTCACGACGGCCTGGCAAGTATGTGTCGCCAGCCCCCGTGCCGCGGTCACTGCGGCCTTTTCCTGCATTGTCGAGTTGCTGGTGAAGTATGCGTCGTCCGCGCGACCGGAATGCGTGGAACTTGCGGAAAAGGCCTTGGAGTTCACGTGTCAACGTTTGCACGAGATTTCGGACCAGCTTCTCGTGGCCATCTCCAAGGTGTACCTTCAGCACGAACACCAACGCCGCATGCAGCTTGGTGCCCTCGTGTGTATCGCGGAAATGATTCCGTTCGCCGATAGCCATCGGCTGCTACGGTTGGGCCCGCATTTAGTGGCGTGCGTCCTCCCGGCGCTGCAGCATCAGGATGATGCGATCCGCGAGGTCGCTGGAACGGTCTTCGAGCGCGTCGGCAAAACCGCCGGACCGAAGTGGGTGGAGACGATGGTTGAGAAGCAACTTGGCGTCTCCGTCGTCGGCGTCGTGGAGGTCATTCGTGTGCGCCCCACAACGACGCTGCCCGCGGTGTTTCGACTTCTCAATGCGCAATCGACGTACGGCGCCTACGAGGCGAAGCTCATCCGCGAAATTGTGCAACTCGACGAAGTGGTCAACGATTTGCCGAAGTACTACACCCCGATTGTGGAAATCTTGCACGTTTGCGAGACGGACGAGGTCCCCGAGGCAAAGGAGGCCATGTCCGTGTTTGCCCGTTCCATCCCCGAGGAGTACGTCAACGGAATCGTCACGGAGTTCAAGAGAAAGATGAAAGTCCCCGCGAGCCGTGGCGCCGTCATTCGGACGGCTAGCGCCTTCGCGATTGGCGTCGACGCGGGCGCCGTCGACGCGATTGACATCATCCTGCGCATCCTCATCGAAGCCCTCGGCGACGGCGATGCTGAGGTGCGACGGAACGCCGGCAGTGGCCTCGTCGAGGTCGCCGCGGCATTGGAAGAAAAGGCGCTCGACGACCTCGATGAAGAGCAAAGTGCGGATGCGGTCCTCGTCAAGCGCGCGACGGGTCGCTATCTTGTGCAGTTCGTGGATCCCATTCAGAGCACGCTCGTGGCAACCGCTCGCGCCGTCATTGGCCCCGGCGAACGCGAACTTCCCGCGCTGGCGCTCCCGAAGGTGTTTGACACGATCAACGGCTTCTATACGAGGGCGCTTGATTACGGTACGTCGGAACAGAAGCAACAAGCCGTCGAGGGCATTCAGGACCTTCTGACCTACGGCCCTGCCTCCGTGGTGCAGCAGGCCGGCATGGTGATCATTACCAAGTTCATGAAAACGCTCGTGGATCGCAACGACCCTGTGCTCATCGTGTCGGTGCTGCAACTGCTGCTTCAAATGGGCACGTTCAATCTCGGAGAGCGGGAGCGGATTATCAGCATGAACCTCGCCACGGCGCTCATTGGACCAGCGATGAACGACCACGGGGAGGCCCGCCTCTGCACGCTCCGGCTCGTGCTGAACCTGATCAAGCGCATGCCCACCACGCCCGAGTCGATGCTTTCCAGCATCGCGACCAAGATGACGTTGATCAGCGCGAGTCCCGTCGCGCGCGGATCCACCGCACGTTTTGCGTCGCTGGTTTTGCGGCGCGGCGTGGCGGCGTTTCCGCAGGCGGCCAGGTTGTTCGATTTTTACAAGCCCATCTGGGAAGCCGCTGGCGAGGTCACGGTGGCGGCCTCCACCGGATCGGTGATCGGTTCGTTGGCGCGGACAAACAGTCTGGGTCCCGACGTCGCGCGTGAGTGCGCGAGCAAGGCGTTACAGATGATGCTCACCAAGGGCAGTGCCAAGGCCGTTGGAGGTATCGCGTGTCTGTATCAGATGCTGGAAAACGAAAAGTCCTTCGCCAAGTTGGAACCCGACTTTGCGCCCAAGATCGCGGCCGCGCTGACCCCAATCGTCCCTGTTTGCGCGTTGGACCCCACGACTGCGTCCTGGGTGCTCCGTCTCGCCGCTGCGTTGGTCCAGCGAGTGCCCACCATTGCTTCCGGAGGCTTGCTCCGCATTGCCGACTTATTGGACCTTCTGCGCAAAGTCAATCGTGCGAATGAAGTGATGATGGCGACGGCGGCGTTTGTGGTGCGGCCGTTCTCGCAGGCGTGGCCGTCGAAGGAGGCGGAACTGCAGGACGTGCCGCAGGAGCCCTCGTCGATGATGCAATCGATCGGTTTCTACGACGTCGACATTGAGGACGAAGCAGCTATCGTCGCCGCCACAGCGGCAATGGCAGCGTGAAACAAAAAAGAAGACTCAACACAGAACGCCACCCCTCCAACAGCAATGACGGAGCGGGCTCGTGTCCTAATTATAACGTCCGCGGGGTAATTGCCTTCGGTTAATCCCCCCTCTCTCCCCTCCCAACCTCAGTTTGACATTGAAAAGGGGAGAGAGCGAGAGAGACAGCGACGGCGACGGCGGCGGCGACGGCGTGATGTGGTGTTTGCTGTTTGTTGACAAGGTTGTTCCGATTGGCAACTCTTTCCTTTCCATTTTCATCCAATTTTGGTTTCCCACGTTCCCGGTGGTGTGTTGTATACTTGTTTTTCGTTGGGGAAGAGGAAAAACACACCCCACCGTGTCCGAGGAAACCGAGAAGGAAGGGCGGAACCCCAATCACATGGCAGACCGATCGGCCACATCTCATCTCAAATTGCGCTGGCAAGACTCGGCGGCGACGGAAAAGTCTCAGAAGCTGCGTCGCGCACATCGCGGCAGCGCGGCCGGCCACAATGACCAAGAATCTCTAAAGGCCAGCTCGATGCTCGCAGAGTCCTTGCGGGCTGTTGAAGGCGCCTCCTCGGAAGACGGCGGCATGATGATTGGTGGATCGCCGGCAGGACGGCCGCAGGACGACGCAGCGGCTCGCCCGAAGGGCATCTCGATCATCGGCACGACTGGCACGATCAACAAGCACAAGCCGCAGACCGCCGCGTCATCGGCAGCCCAAGCCGTGCGAAGCGCCATGTCGCGCCGGCGAAGTTCGTTGGCTCCGACCGCGGGACCCACCGACGGGGTCAGGTCTTACGATCCTGACCACGTGATAGGCGATGACGGGACCCTTCTTGTGGTCAGTGGCGCATCGTTGGCGTCGGCGTCACCCGATCCAATCGCCAAGCTTTCTGCGTCGCCGCCGGAATCCGGGAGACTCGGGTCGTCCAAAGTGGTCGCTGTTGCGGCTACCCCTCCGCCATTACTGGCCGATCCCCTGAGCTCCTTGATAGCGGCCGCCAAGGCGGTTGAGAATGCGGCTGTGCGCAACGACTTCCTCGCCATGTGGTCGTTCGCCGGTCACGTCATGGGCCCCGCCAGAGCGCTTAAGCAGCTGTCGACGGAGCAACTCGACCGTCTTCGGGCTCACTGGATGTGTCTCACGGGTCGGGAACCGCCGAACTCGGCGGACGGGACGGAAGAGGCAGTCGCGCGGCTCCTTCCTTCGCACAACCCGACCGCCGCCGTGGGCATTCAGCAGTTCTATAACTTGTTGGCCCCCGCGATGATCGAGATGGGCGAATTTACGTTCGACGGCCACAGCATCGCGCTTCACGGCCGACGCAACCGCCGACGGGCAGCAGCAGCAGCCGAGCTCGGCGGCAGCGGCTCTGATAGCAGCAGTGCATCTGGAAGCGAAGGAGACCACTCGCCGAGGAGCCGCACGACGGTGCATCTCGGCGATTTTATTGGCGGCTCTCAATGTGTCAACAATGGCGCCGAGGATCCGCTGCCACACCGTACACATTTCCATCGCGCCCGCCGGCTGGAAGGAATGCATCCGCAGAGAGAAGACGTTGTGAACGGCGATGCGAACAACAGTCCTGCCTCACAGACCAACTTGGACGGTGCAAGTCCGCTCCTCCTCCTGTCCCGAAGCAAGTCGCACCGCTCCATTCGTCGCCCGCTCAACTTAGATGAGAGCGATCTGACGCGTTTTGTGCGTGACCTTTTCATGTCCATTGACCTGGATCGAACCGGCAAAGTGTCCTGGGAGGAGTTCGTCACGTTCGTCATCGAGCGTGCATACGGCCACACGCTGGACTTTCCGCAAGATCATCGGCGTCGCGCGCTCGATACCGCCGCCACCCGTCGCGCTATCGCCGAGGTCGTAGATGAAGGGAAACGCCGCGTGGGGGTGTTTTCTCACATGTCCGAGCAGCGCCATGGCGGGGGGTACAGTCGGTTTTCCACGACGGCCAGCAGCCACAGTCGGGAACGGAGCCGCAGCAGGGGCTCATCGTCCCAGCAGGAGCGACATCAAGGAGGCGGACCCTGGGGTGCGGACGGGAGGAGCACCACGTCTGCTGATCGTCTTCGCACCACAGGTGGTGGGGTCGGCTCTGCCGCCACGACGGCTGATATTGAATGCAAAGTGAACCCGGTCACTGGAACGCGCGTCACGCTTCAGTACAAGGGTTCGACCCATCTGGGAGAGCCATACGGCGTGCCCCACTGGATCAGCCAGATGAAATACTTCCCTGGATGGGACGCGGTTGGTTGCATCAATCACAATGTCGCAGGTGTGATCCTTCTGGAGCAATTGGATTACCGCGCGACCGCTGCACGCAAGAGTGGCGGTGTGGACATGGGCGAAAAGCCGCCTTCTTGGCTCAACGACGGCGAGACGACCGCCGCGGAAGGTGGGCCGGACGAGGACGACGAGGAAGCGCACTTGTCCGACTTCGATAGGTGGAAACGCACCCGATTCCGCCCGAACACCGACGGGTTGTTGTCCAGCGAGGCCGCGGCTCGGCGACGGGCGGAAGCCATCGCGTCGGAGGCACAAGCGGCGGCCAAGCCTGGCGCGGGCATGCGCCGTGGCTTTATGTATGCTCGCGCCGTGGGGGCCATCACGTCGATGGACTACCTCCCTGGCATTAGCGTCTTCGCGACGTTGTGCAACGCCGCCGAACGACAGCTTTCGCTGCATGCGGTGCACGGACGCGACAGCCTGGGCCCTGGCCGCACCCTTCGCATTCCGTTGCCAACGCCCGACGACGGCGTCAGCGTCATTCGTAGCTACCACAAACCAATGGACGTGATGAGCCCCGACGCGCGGCTGACCCTCGTGGCCGAGCAAGAGGAAAAAGCGCTCATGCTCGTGGGCACTAAGCGGGGTCGGTTGCAGGTTTGCTCGATCGCCACTAACATGCTTCGCAAAGGGAGTGTGGTGTCGAGTGTGCCGGTGCTCGAGTCGCACGCCATGCACACCGCCGATTTAACGGAGTGTTTGGTGCTTCCGAGATCCGGGAAGGTGGTCACGTCGGGGCTGGACAACCGCGTCCTGCTGCATGACCCGAATTCTGGGGTGCCGTTCGTCGGAAACTTCGCGGGCCACGAAAAGGGCGTCTATTTGCTCTCTTACTGTCCATCGTTTGAGATTTTTTTCAGCGGTGGTTTTGAGTTCAAGGCGCTGTGTTGGGCGGAGAACTTGCCCAACTGTCCTGCTTTCGAGCTTCACGACCACACGTCACCCCACGCACACCCATTAGCGGCCATTTTCAACGTCGAGGGTACTCCACAGGTGTACACCGTCGATTGCGCGGGTGTCGCGAAGCTGTTCGATGTTCGCAGCCTGAAGGTTCTCGATTCATGGCGAGCGTTCGACGGCAACCGAGTGCCGCTTGAGGTCGCCAACGAGATCCGGTCCGGCGCCTTGCGGGGCGTCGTTCACTGGGGCGACGTGGGCGCCGTCTGCTACACGGGCGGCGCCCACCGCACAATGGTACTTTCGGGTCGCCGCATGCATGCCTTCCACACGGAGGCTCAAAACGCCGACGCGGAGCGAGCGCACGATTTGGCGGAACCAATGTGCAACGTGGACGTCGGGAAGCGGTCGTTCGTCACCGCGGCGCAGCAGTCCGTCAAGATCTGGAGCGTCGGTAAAGGGGTTGAAACGGCCGTCCATCCCACCGCTCGCTTCAGCCACGCGCCGGTGACAGCCGTTCGCGTCGACAGTACGTCCAATCGGGTCTTCACCGGCCATCAGGATGGTTCCATCGTCGCGTTCGACGCCGACTCGTCGGTGCTGTGTCGCCGCTTCCTGAAGCATGATGCGCCCATCAAGGCTCTCGAGATCGACGCATTGCAAGGTCATGTGATATCAACATCGCTTCGGGGCGACTTCTTCGTCTGGGACGATCCCGGTCGGTTGTCGAGTCCATTCAGTAGCAGCGCTCACGTGAAGCACTTGTGCGGATCGCTGACGCCGATTCCGAGCTTCAACGTGCGTCATTCTCCCGTCGTTTTTCCGACGAACGTCGCGGAATGGTGCGTTCGTGACGTCCCGCTGCACGTGACGTACGTGCGGCAAGCTCGATGGGTGGTCACCCGCTGGCGACGATTCGCAAGGCAACGCGCGTCGACCAGGGTCAACAAGGACTTTGGCATTCCGGGTGCCGGCGATGCAGCGGACAGCGACGTGCGGTTCATCACGACCACGTCCACATGGGCGCAGTTGTACACGAAGTATTACATCGCGCAAGTGGCACTAAGCCCTCGTTTCATGCTTGCCGCCGCCCTCTCGTGTAAGGCCAATTGTCGCGTGATTGACTATACGCACCGTCGGCCGCTACGCGTGGTGCATCGCCTCTTTCACGGCGAGGACAGAGAGCTGTGCGCCGTGTCGATGCTGGCCGAACGGGGCCTTGTGGCGGTCAGTGACGCCCTTGGTGGGGTATACATTTGGATGGTGCAGCTCGATGCCACGACATCCCACCGCGATGGCAGCGGCAGCGGGGGGTGCCACCCGTCGGGAGTTCAAACCGTCAACGGCGACGCCGCGATGTTACTGCGAGCCTCGGCGCCACTGTCGTCGCCGGCATCACGCAGGCAGCTTGCGTCGGTGTCGTTTCCGGTTCCCGTGCCAGATCAGCCAGCCATTCTGCTTTCAAAGTTTATGAACAAGTGTCAGGTTCTGGGGTACTCCCACCCCCTCAAGGAGCTGGGTCACGACGACGCTGGGGCGGAGGAGGCCGCGTTTGTCATCGCAGACGACGCTCTTTTGGAGCCTGAAATCGATGAAGCAGACAGGCAGTTGATGGCGGCCACTAAGTTGCTGCAGGAAGGCACGGCAATGGCCAACGCCGCCGGGGGTCGACCCACTCGGGGAGGCCATCCGTCGCTGACCGGAATCGGCGGCGGTGCGCACCGCCGCCGTTCGTCGGCCAATAGTGTGGAGGCTGCCTCTGACACGGGGGGTAATGTCGGGGGATCAAACTGGGGCGACTACGACAAGGGATTTCATGCGTTTCAAGGTGGCGGTTCCACGAGCTCGCGGCCGTCGTCGGCCAATTCGTCCAGCGGGCAGCTGGATTCCAACTATACCAGCCGGCGGCAATCGTCGCAATCGGCTGGCGACACCGCTAGCGGCCTCTCTTCATCGTCACTTTCGCAGCTGCCGTCCACGGGAGGAGGCGGCGGCAGTGGGGGCAGTAAGTTCTCGCTGGCCGCGCTTCCCGCGGTCACCGCCTTGCTGCTCGATCGCATACGCCAATCCATTTACACCGGTGACGACGTGGGTTTCATCTCCGTCTACGACTTGGACCCCATTTACTCGGGCATCGGAGATCACTCGGTCGCGCTGTTGCAGAAAATTGCCACTGGCTGCCCGCCTCGTTTTGTCATCGCGTGGCGCGGACATGAGTATCCCATTACCCGCATGCTGTTCATGCCGCATTCCATGTACGCGCTTGTCACGAATGCCATCGATAACATCGCGGCGGTCTGGGCGTGCGATGGATCGTGGGTCGCCGGTCTACGGCAAGGTCCAATCGTCCATCGTGTTTGGCACTTCCCTTCCGAAGCCAAAGGTCGGCGCGCGTTGGTGATGCAGCGCTGGGGACGGCTCCGTGAGGCCGTGAAGTCCAAGGAGCTGCTTCAGGCGCTCGCCAAAGCCAAGGTGAAGATGGAAGCCATCGTCGCGAGGAAGCGACTGGCACGAGCCACGGCGAGGGCGACGCAATCCACGCCTATTGCCGGCGCAATACCTGTCAGCGGTCCGCTGGTGAGGCGGACCACCGCTCCAGGGAATTTCAACTCTTCGGCCAGTCCATCCCACCGGGAGGGGGGTGACGCCGGGGCCGAGGGCGAGGACGATGACGACGAGGCTTCCGACTGGTGCATGCCGGAGCCGGACGCCCCTGTGTTTAGCCGCGCGCTCATCGAGCACATCTTGCAACGAAAGTGCCTCGCGTCTGTGGCGCTTGATATGGTGAAAGCCGCGGCCGCCGTGACCGCGATGCAATCGGCGGTGGCAGACGCAAACGCGAAAGCGTTGGCCGCCTCCGCTTGGAAGGAGCGCCTCAAGGCGCGGCGGGGAAGCCGAGTTCCGATCGGCACTGGGAGCCACAGGCATTCAAGCCAGCTCGCTGACAAGCTGGCACGAGGTTCGGTAAGCTCGTCAGCATCGATTCCTCCTGGAACTTCGCCCCCGGGTCAGCGAACATCTCCCGGGTCGCGACAGTTGCGCCTCGCGAGCGGCGCCACGAGCAACACGGAATCAGAGACGTCCCCAGGTGCATGCCATCTGTCGCCACCTCGCGCTTCGGCTGCTGGACGAAGGGGAATCGCGGGAATGTCACCCGACAAGCTTCCACCCCAAGAACGTCATGGTTCGTTTGACGATCAGCAGGAGCATGGTCCTGGCGATGTGACAACGGCATCGTCTCCACGGCGGACGGGCGATCACTCCTTCCCCTCTCGTCCTCCCACGGTGGTCGACGATGTTCCAGCAGCGCCACTTTCCTTTGCGTTGGATGTCGACGTCTATCAACAAGCGGCCCGACGGTTTCACGAGGAGAACCGCCAAAAGATTGCCACGTCTCAGGTTGCTCACGCGCTGCAGCGAGCCTACGCGGCCACGGGGCGGCGCGATCCGGATGAGCCGGAGCGTGAAACCGGACACGTCTTGGGCGACGATCCCCTCCGCGCGGAGCACGAACGTCGCGCTCGCTTCAAGGCGCTCCCAGCCATCGCCCCGAAGCTCGATCCGATTGACTTGGCCAGAGCGGCACGCGCTAAACTGGCCGCCCAGCAACGGGAACATGCCGAAAAACACCTCGCCACGATGGCCGCGCTTCGTCGCAGCCTCAACGCATCGTCGCCGGCATCCGCCTCCGGGTCACCCCTTGCTGAAAACACCGCGGCCCGCTTCATCTGCGGGACCGTTTCGATAGGGAAAGAGGAGATCACCGTGCGTTTGCCAGTGGCTTCGTTGGGGCGGTCGCAGCCACCACCGCCGCCGCCTGCCTCCAACCGGAACAGCGACAACGACTTTCCCGTGGGGTTGGACCCTCGCGACCTGAACCGTCCCACGAGCGTGATGTCGACGGCCTCGTCCTCCAGGCTATCGCGTCCCACGACAAGGGGCGGCGTGGAGCCGACCCAACGGATGTGTTACGCATCTCCACCACCCAACGAGGACTTTCCGCTGCAGTGCGCGATGGTGCCGTCCGCATCGACCGTCACTCGGGCGATTCCTAACGCCGTTCGCGTCGCGACGCAACCGATCACCGGCGGCGTGCCACCACCGCATCCGGCGCCACGGTCCATCCGAGACATTATGACGATGTGTTCGCCCTGTGTTGCGAATTCGAATAAGCCCTCCTCGAACCCTCGAGCCGCGAAGACGCCGTCGACATTGGGCACACGGCGAAAAGGCGTCAGTGGTGAGGGTCACCGAATCAGAACACCCACGCCACATGCCGTGTCGACAACGGGACCATCGTCGTCCTCAGCTGACGCCGTGCTGGCGCTGACCGCAGAGCGGCTGCAACGCCCTCCGGTAGCAACTCCCCTTCTTCCCTCGTCCCTTCTGAACCCTGTGACTGACGTCCTTCTCCCGCGCACGTGAAAAACCCTGAGCCTATTCCGCGGTCACGTATCGAGATTTTTTCGGGTCATCCCCCGAGGGGCGCATCGCTCGTGGTTCGATCCAATTCTGTAGATTTGAAGTTGAATGCCGCCGCGCCTCAGTCGCCTTTTCTTCTCCTCCTCTTCGCTCTCTCGATTCAACCGGTTGTCCGCGACTCAAGGGGGTTCGCTCGAGACGTTCGACGGGGTTCTTCGAGATTCTGTTCGTTGCCATTATAGCTTTGTAAGTTACTCAACAATCACGCAAAATATATTTCTTTTTCCGGTGGCTTCAGCCGGGCCTTCGTTTTCTAGCGACGATCGCGTGAACGACTCACCGGACCAACACCACAATCATTCTTTCTCCAGAGCAGCTTGCACGATACACACCCCGGATGCCCCCGGGTCGCAACCAACGTCGAGGTGGGAGTAAGCAAAACGGCATGCTCGCGGCCGCCACCACCAGTTCGTCGCCTCACCGGGCGGCGGCATCCGTCAGTACCGGCGTGGTGTCCGGTACGGAGCAACATGAGGAGATGTCGGTGGCGGCGGCGTACGGTGGTGGAGCGAACGACCAGCAGCAATTCGCGGCCGCCGTTTTCCGCGGCGGTGATGACCGCTTCCCCACCCTGCCCCCTGACGGAGGGGAAACCACGACGGCCAACATCCCCTCTCAGTACGCGACGGCCACTGTGCCACCTGTGCAGGCCACGGCAGCCGCTGAGGCGCATATAAACGATGCGGCGCGGCCACAACCGAGAGCGAACCGGCGGCGTTACTCTCCCAGGCAAGGGACCAAGAACGGGGCGCACGACGACGGTCATTCACACAGCGATGAACCGGATCCGCGGCCACCAGAGTCTGCCGCCGCCGCGAGTTGTGACACGGCTTCATTTGATGCGAATCGGGGAGCGGACAGCCTTCAACCAGGCAAGGGACGGGCCGACGAAGCCGCGCGAGCTGCTGCCGACAAGGCGCGGGCCGACGAAGCCGCGCGAGCTGCTGCCGACAAGGCGCGGGCCGATCAAGCGGCCAGAGCTGCCGCCGATAAGGCGCGGGCCGACGAAGCGGCCAGAGCTGCTGCCGACAAGGCGCGGGCCGACGAAGCCGCGCGAGCTGCTGCCGACAA
>ERZ1292630.956-Hain-H41-02um-R3-956-length-29102-cov-8_pt1 | contig 29102 bp, 6 predicted proteins | sample MGYA00564408_ERZ1292630 | MGnify/ENA primary metagenome ERZ1292630 (study PRJEB36523, sample SAMEA6512641) | groundwater metagenome | collected 2019-01-08 | study: AquaDiva: Metagenomics assemblies of 32 groundwater samples
TTTACGGTGACATGGCAAACAACGACAACGTGTGGGATGTGTGTGTGATTAGTATTTATTGCTTTTGGGGCCCCGCCGTCATCAATAATATCTTTTTTTGTTTTCGTTACTACTACTATTGCTTTTTTAAAAAAATGATGCGACGGACCGCCTCGCGATTTGTCCCGACTGTGCCGATGCTCATCGGCGGCAAGTTCCGCGAGTCGCGCGGGCAGCAGTTCTACGACATTACGAATCCCGCGACGGGTGAAGTCATCGCCCGCACGCCGCAGTGCACCCAGGAAGAGATGAAGGAGGCAGCCGCCGACTCGCATACGGCCTTCCACTCCTGGCGAGAGGTCAGCGTCTCGAATCGCATCCGCATCATGCTGAAATATCAACACCTCATCCGCGAGAACATGAAAACCCTCGTGGCGACGCTCACGGAGGAGCAAGGCAAGACGCACATCGATGCGGAGGGCGACGTTTTCCGCGGGCTCGAGGTCGTCGAGCACGCCTGCAGCATGGGCACCTTGATCCAAGGCGACACGGTCGAGAATGTGGCCAAGCACATGGACCTCTACAGCATCAAGCAACCGCTCGGCGTGACCGCGGGCATTTGTCCCTTCAACTTCCCCGCGATGATCCCGCTCTGGATGTTCCCGATGGCGATCACCTGCGGCAACACGATGCTCATGAAGCCGTCGGAGCGCGTGCCGATGACCACCATCAAGCTGGCGGAGCTCGCGCTGCAGGCGGGCGTCCCCGCAGGCGTCGTGAACATCATCCACGGTGGCCATGACGCTGTCAACTTTATTTGCGATGCCCCGCAGGTGCGCGCCATTTCGTTCGTCGGCGGCAATCGCGCCGGGGAACACATCTTCGACCGCGCGACGAAGAATGGGAAGCGCGTGCAGGCCAACATGGGGGCGAAGAACCATGGCGTGGTGATGCCGGACGCCGACAAGGAGCACGCGATCAACTCGCTTGTGGGGTCGGCGATGGGAGCCTGCGGCCAGCGGTGCATGGCACTCAGCACGGCGGTGTTCGTCGGTGACGCTCGCAAGTGGATCCCCGAAGTCGCGGAGCGCGCCGCGAAGCTCAAGGCAGGCGCCGGGAAGACGAACCCCGACTTGGGGCCCATGATCTCGAAGGCAGCGCGCGACCGCGCCGTGAGCCTCATCGACTCCGCGCAGAAGGAGGGCGCGAAGATTATCCTCGACGGCCGCAACAAGCCGGCGCCAGCGGGCCTTGAGGCCGGCTACTGGCTCCACCCGACCGTCATTTCCGACGTGACGACGAGCATGACGTGCTACAAAGAGGAGATCTTCGGCCCCGTGTCCGTCATCATGTCCGTCGACTCCCTCGACGCCGCCATCGAGCTCATCAACAGCAACCCCAACGGCAACGGGACGGCCATCTTCACGTCCAGTGGCGCCGCGGCCCGCAAGTTCCAACACGAAGTCGACGTGGGTCAGGTGGGCATTAACGTGCCAATCCCCGTGCCCCTGCCGTTTTTCTCCTTCACCGGCTCACGGGCCTCGATTCGCGGCGACCTGCACTTCTACGGCAAACAGGGAGTGCAGTTCTATACCCAAACGAAGACGATCACGTCCAACTGGAACCCGAGCTTCGTGAACACGGGCGCCACGGTCAACATGCCCATTCTAGGCAAGGGCCAACTGTGAGAAGGGACGGGTTGGGATTAAATCAACTCGTCGTCGTGCCCGCCGTCCGTCGTGTGGAGTGCCGAAATGGAGGGAGAAAGAGGGACCCTCTTGTGACTGTAGGGGAGTGAAGAGCGACATTCCATCGGATCGCACCGAAGGAGGGAGGGAAAGGGGAGAGAGGGGTCTCCTCCTTCCGATCCTCGATTGAAATGACGACGACCTCGGCCTCTGGTTATCCCTCGCTCCACGTTCATCGCGCCTGATGTCAGTTTCTTCTTCTCATTTTTTTGATTGTTCATGATCGCGGCGTGACGAATGGGAAAGAAGGGAGGAGAGAAGGGGGCGCGCGCACAAAAAACAAATTCGACGGAAATTTTGATAACCACAGCACTCTCCATTGATCGCTTACGTTCACACCACCGCGACAGCTTCTCAACAATTTTTTGTTTTCGCGCTAGCACCTCGCTCTCTGTTCAACAGTGATTTCCTTTTCGGGAAGAAAGGGAAAGCCCGCGGCGGTGGATACTTTGGAAAACAAACATCACAATTTTTTGTGGCGCCAAAAACATTGTATGCCGCGGTACACGGACGACAGCGGCGACGAGGGGGGCGCTGAGGGTGGCGATGGCTTCCGCATCACGGACCAGGGACGGCTTATCGGCACCTTTCCACAGTTCTTGCACCCTTCCGTCGCGGCCGCTGCGGACGTGCGACGCAGGCGGAGCTCCGGGGCCATCGAGGGCGCCGCGGACCCCCACAGCGAGGCGACGGGCCACAGCGGCGGTCGGAAGGGCCACCACCAGTCCACGGGGCTTCCAGCCGCGCTCCTCGCGACCGTTCCCCCTCCGCCGAAGATCCTTCTTCACGCCGAGCCGAACGCGGCCGCTCGGCGACAACAGCTGCTCCTCCGCAGCCGCGAGGCGCTCGAGTATCGGCAGCGGAACTCATCGCCTCATCTCGACTTCTCGACGTATCACGAGCAACGTCGCGGCGACCTCGACAGTCTGCGGCGAGAACGCGCCTGGCGCGAGGCGGAACGGCGGTGGAATGGGCGGCTGGAGTCGCTCCCGCGCGTCGTGCTAGGCATGACGCCCGAGCCCACCGGTTGGCAGGCGGCCGATCGGTCGATTTCTCCCTCTTCCTGGGCGACGCGACTCAAGAGCGACGAACGGGCTGGCGGAGGCGAGAGGCGATCCGCCAGTGCGATGGATACGTCATCAGCAGCGGGGGCGGTGGGGGAGGCCTTGCTCCATCCATCCCACCACCACCATGACACGACGACCACATCTGCGGGGGGTGCCGCCGCATCGTCGCATCACGGCGGCAGCGGGGCAGCAACGAGGGGTGTCATGTGGATTCCGGGAGAAATGTGCTCTAAGAACGACGACAACGCCTTCCTGCTGCCGGAGGTCACGCCGCCCCCGATCGGGCTCCTGATGGCCTCGTCCAACGACCTCCGGAAGGTGCTCCCGATGGGCAGCCCGTTGGCGCGCGCCCTCGTGCTGCGGGCATCGAAGGGTGAGCACTTGAACACGGCGGCCGTTCTCCTCGAAGCCTGCGCCTTGACATCGCCACACCGCTCCTTCCGTGGTGGTGAGGAGGAAAGCCAGAAGGTTGCTTTTGCTGCGCCTCCAGCCGCGGTGAAGCCGCTGATGCCTCTCAACGACGAGGTGGCGATCGTCGTGCCGCGAATGCTCCAAGGTCCGACGAAGTACCCGTTCGCCGACAGAAAGCGCCGAGCTTAAGAAGGCGGCTACGCAGATACATGTAAGGTGCCAACGGTGTACACACACAATCAGTGTTTTCTTTCTCCCTCCTTGTTCCTCGACAAGCCACCATTTTTCTGGCGTCTCCGCGTCGGCTAAAAAGCAGCGAGCCTTTTCGTGCTGCCCTCTCCCTTTTGGAATCACCGCACGCGAAGGAAAAAACGCTGAGCCACGTAACGATGTCGACGTCGGCTGACCACCGCTCATCGGTGTGGGGGGTGACTGTGGTGGCCTTGGTGCTCATCAGCGGTGCAGCCGTCGTCTCAGGCAACGGCGCTGGGGACGAGGAGCCGGCGACTCCTCTCACTCCCTCCGTACGCCCTCCTCCGTCGCCACCTGCGAGCACCCCAACACCCGCCACCGCGTCGTCCCCCGCCGCTATCTCCTCGCTCCTCATTTCCGCCACGCAAATCGCCGCTGCCAACGGCACGGACGCCGCGGCCATGTTGTGGGCAAGTGCCCATGGCGGGGAGCACGCGGCGGTGGCCGCCTGCACGCGGCATGTTTACGCCGTTACCGGCGCCGCGCCATCACCCGTTGGCGGTCGGACGCCGCCCTCTCCGGCAGCCACCAGCAGCCCACTCATTTCCTCTTCCGCGGACACGTGCGCACTCCTCGGAAGTGCCTTGACCGTCAATGTCACCCTACGACTCGCAACGGCGCTATTAGCCTTTCCAGCCGTCCTGCAGTCCGCGGCGGCAAGATTGTTGTCGACGTCCACGGAGGCCCATCTCAAGATCGCCTCCCGCTTGGCCGACTTGTTCAGCTCAGGGTCGGACGTGAGCTCACCGGACGGCGTCGCCGCCCTCATTAGTCGCATCTATGAGGCGGAGTCGCTCCTCCTACTCGCGGTCGCTGAAGGGGGCGGTGCCGCGATGGGCGGTGGTGCCGCGAACCGCACGTCGACGCCGGACGACGGAGCAGCTCTGTTATGGAGTGGGTTGGCGCAACCTCGAGCATCGGATGTTCGTGCCGTCATCGCGGCAGTCACGACGGCCGTCAACGCCAACTCTGCCGATTTCAGCTGGCTGCCGCTTTCCGGCAATCGCTCCTCCGCCCCCACCAGTTCCCTGGCGACGACCGCCTCACCTCTGCAACCAGTGGTCGGCGCCAACAGCAGTGCCATCCATCGAAACGCGTCTGCGGTCACGAGCGGCGAGGCGTTGGCGTCGCTGTGTGCCGTTTGGTGTGGCAGCGAGGTCGTCGCCGATAGGGAGGAGGCGATCGCCTCAGCGGATGAGGGGGAGCTCTCCGCCATCACCGCCGATGGCCGGTGCCTCTGCTTCAAAGCCTCGCGGCCCTCGGAACCGATCATCAACGCTTCCGACGCGCTCGACAGCAGCAGTAGTGCCCCACCGTCGCTGCTCGCCTGGCTCGCCTCGCGGTCGGCGACGGCGGTGTCCATCACGACGGCATGGACGAAGCCGATCGTGCTCGCCACCGCTGGGATCCCCGCGGAGTGCTGTTCGCCGTCGGCACTCTCTGCCTCCTCCTCCCCTTCACTCGTGGCGATGTCGGCCACCATCCGTCCGTGGTCCGTCGGGGCGAACCTCTCCGGCGACGCCAGTAGCGTCTGCGAGCAGTGGCTCGTGGGGGACGCGGCCGCGGCGGTGCTCCAAGGCTGGAACGCCGCCTCCGCAATCGGCCACACAAAGACGGTCAACACGACGACAGCCACCGCACCGCCGATCGCCGGAGCGGCCAAGCTGTGGGCGGCGTCCTTCGCGGCGTTGTTGCCACAAATCGATCAACTAAGGGTGCCGTCCGCCGATGTCGTTTCACTCCTCCCGCGACCTTCTTTTCTAGCTCTAATCGACATGGTGGATGCGTCAAACCCCCCTCCTCCTCCATCGAAAGAGGGGAGCTCCGCGGCCAGCCCTCTGGGTGGTCTCAGCGTGACGCTCACGGCCCCTCGCGCCATGCTGAGCTTCGCTCGATTGTCGCGGTGGAGCCCCACGTGCCTTCCGAGCATTCTCCGCATGGACAGCAGCACCAGTAGCGACCAGAATGCCACGAGCGCCACGTCGTCGTCTTCCGCCGCCGTGTCGTGCCTTCACGCGTCCCCAAATTGTGTGGTCGCTCGCGCTGTCGTACCCTCCACCATGACGACGACATCCACCGCGGGGCCGTGGGCTGCGGCGGTGTTATCGCTCCCAACGGCGTCGCTCCCCGTTCCAGTGTGCTGCGTGCCGCGGACGTTGGCCGATGCGCTCGTTAACGGGTCGGGTAACAGCGACGTGGATCCGCTGGCGAACGCGGCGGCGACGTTTGAAGCTGCCAACAACGTGATCCTGTACGCGATCGGCACCGTTTTGGGCTTGATCGCCATCGAGGGATGTTACCTTATCTTTGTGTGGGCGCGTCGCAGCGTGTGCGACAGCGGTGGTCGGAACAACGGCGGCGGTCGGCGGGGCGGGGAAGGCACGGCCGGCAGTAGGCTGCCAGCCGCTCCGCCGCTGCGTCTCAACGTGCCCGCTGGCCACCGCACGGTGCAGCGCCTCCGCTCTGAGGACGAAGCGTTGTCACTAAGTTCCGCGTTTCTGTTCGGCCTACGTCGCGTCGCGGCCTCCAGCGCGCGACGAGGCGGGGATGGAGGGGAGGAATACGGCGCCAGGCCGCTTCCTCCTTGGCAGCCGCAGCACGCGGGGGATGACTGTGCCTTCTGCCTGGACCCCCTGAGCGCGCTGCCCACCGTGGCGGAGCTTCCCTGTGGCCATCTGTTTCACGTCGAGTGCCTGCGTGAGTATCTGAAGTACCAAATCCGCCGCTTCTGTGACATGGCGTGCCCCATTTGTCAGCGCAACATCCTCTCTTCGCCCGGCGACGACGATGATAACGAACACGAGCGGCCGCGGCTCGAGGGGGTGGGATACCAGCACAACCACCACGACGGCGCACGGGACGAAGGCGGCCGCGCCACGCCGCCCCCGCCGCCTTCGGGAATGAGGGGGGCCGCCGCCCTATTGACGGCCGCCGAAAGTGCGGGCCATGCGTCGCCGACTCGTCCACCACCATCGACCTCAGCCCCTTCGACGCCGGCAACCGCCTTGGGCGGACCGCTCCTTCAGACGCCCACCACGGTTCGCAACGCAGCCGTGCCATTGCAGCTTGGGGCTGCGGCGACGCCAGCGAATCCGATTGCGAGACGCATGAACACCTCACCGCAGCGCGTGGCTCGCCGGCTAAACGTCGACGATATGCTCTGAAAAACGAAGGTGCTCCCATACACACACTCTCTCATCCACACTCGCTCTTTTAGTTCGGAAACATCGTCCCATTGATGTTGCGCTTCGATCGCCCTCCATTCACCCGGGCTGAATGCAGCATAAGGCCCAAAACGCACCGCCGCGAAAAGAAAGGGAGGGTGCATCGTGGTTGTCGTTTTGGTGTCCCCCCTCCTCTCGCTCCTGTAGACTGAGCACCTCCTTCCCTTTAACTTCGAAGTTTGGGGGGAGCTGCTCGTTCTCGTCGCTTTGAAAAAAGCTGTGTGCCTTCCTCGCACGCAAAAAAAAACTTTCTCAAGGCCCGCGCACCAGAGTCGTAGCACGCCTCGTCGAGATGGAAAGTATTCGATCTCCACTACGCTGGGTTCATGTCCTGATGGCGTTGGCGTTATGTCTCACAACGCTCCTCACCGGTATCAAAAGCCACAGACATGAACAGCAACAGCGACTGTCATCTGTCATCAGCCCCCACCTGTCGTCTCTCCTGCTCCTCGTGGGTCGCGAGCGGCGTCACAGCTACTTCGCCACGGATGCGCAGTCAATTTTAAACCTACGGCCACGCCGCCTTGTGCCAGTCGACCGAGTCAACGTGTCTTGGTCGCACACCGGGCGCCTCGTTGAGGGATCATGGGGCCGCCTCCACCTGCGGCGCATCTCCCCAACTCCCGACTTCGCATTCGATCTCCGGCAGTACGACGGCCAGAAAGGTATCGCGCTTCGACTCGTGCACAACATGTCGCAGTGCAACGCGACCCGCTACGCCGCTTGGTACGCGAACGCGACCGACTTCAAACTCGGCCGCTGGTGCCTGTGGGAAACAACTGGGTCCTGCTCCGCGAGTCTCACGCGTCCGAGAGATCCGATGACACCCGCCGGCGGACAGCCAAATGGTACCGTCCCTTATTTTAACTACAACGCGCAGCTCGCCGCCGACTTCTCCTCGGTCCTTGGCGCCGTCGCCTTCTTCAAGGTGCCTCCGTACCTGAGCAGCATGCGGGGCTACCGCGTCTGTCTCAAGCGCGGCAAAAAGCCGTGGGTCGAGCTGGGCGGGGGTCACGTTACCCCAGTAAAGCGCCGGACTTCGGTGCAGCTGTCGAACGCCTCGACCTCCTACGCTGCGGGCTCTTACGGTTTTTTGAACTTTTCGGTGACCGGAGATGTCATCAATCTGCACACGGCGATGGTGAAATTGGTCGCGTATCCAGCCTCCACGTGCGAAGCCGCCGCAGTTGGCACTGGAACCGCGGGCAGCAAGTTCGCCACTCTCTCCTCGTCCGCGACCGGCGGAGCGCTGCTGACACACGGCAACAGCCCGGCGGTGCGCACGGGGACGGCCGCCACCTTCCGGGCCTACATGACCTTTCCCACTGCCCCCAATCCCATGGCGGACGCTCTGGTGGCGTGGTACCGTGTGTGCTTCATGGCCACGCAGACGTCCGACGCCGCCAACTGGGATGACATCGGCACGATCCGCGTCACGCAACTCGGACTCGGTTACACGGTCGACCAGCGGCCTCTCACGGGGGGGTCAATCACGTTGACGGTTCGGGCCACTCGGCCAGCCCGGTACCTTTTGGACATCTCGGCCACCGCGGCAAACGACCGCGTCAAGGTGGTGCCGGTGGCATCTCCCTGCGCGACCCAGTGGACGACGGCGTCGTTGCTGCCTAGTGACGTGGCCTCCGAGGACGTCAACCTCTACCCGTACTTGTACACCCCGTCAACGCTGACGAACCGATATCAGGGCACCCCCGTGACCAGTAGCCCGAATTACTACGCGCCTCCGATGTATACCGCAGCCACGACGTCGGTCACCTCGACGCACGTCATTCTCCCTTTGCTCGCGATCGGACAATCCGCGGCTAGCTATCGCGTCTGCTACTACGTCGGGTCGGCCAATCTATGGCTCGACCTCCCACAGCTGCCATCGCAACTTAGGCACTTCGACCTCGGTAGCAATGGCTTCTTCGCGCAGGCGTCTCAAGTGACCGGTCTCTGGATCGCTGAAGAACTGCGCGCTCGCAACCCGAACCCGGGTGTCGCCGCGCCAGGCACGCTTTACAATGGACGACCCTACTCCCAGTTCCTTCTGGCGGGGAAAGCCACGGTTCGCGACGCCGCGTCGCTCGGCTTCCCATCTCTGTTCTCTCATTATCTAGCCGTGGATGGGACCGCCATGTCGGCCCTCGATGAGCTTCACTTGGTCCGGCTCACGAACGACTACGGCGCCGCGGCGGCGGCTTCGTCGTCCGCTGGCAGCACCTCAACGGGAGCCAATGGCGTGTGCCACAACGGGGGTCCGCATGAGGTGGTCGTCACGCCACACGGCCCGTCCCTCACGGCCACCCGCGCTTACTTTCATTTCAACTTACCCGTCTACCCAGCAGGTGACTTTCTCTTCTGCTACCGACCGCTAGGGCTGAGCTCCTACGTGGTGCTTCCCGCGCCGTTCTATCCCGCGGTCGGCAACAACCAGACCTTCTTCGGAGCCCGCATTCCCTTGTCGACAATCCTGACCGGCCTGATGGTCAGCACCGACGACCCGGCGCAGCTGAAATTGAAGGAGCAACCAGCATGGATCACCTCACCCTCGCCACGAATCGGTGCGCTGACGACGGACGACAAGCTCTACATCGTCGCGGGCCCCACGCTAGTCTGTGGTATTAGCGTGGCCCACGACGCGTCTGCCATCACGGTGGCGTCGGTGTCACCGGCGGCGGAAGGGGGTGCCGTGGGCACCATCCACGACAGCATGGACATCGTCAACACGCTCCTCTCCGCCTTGCCCAGTCCGGGCAAATACACCATGTGTTACTACAAATCCTTCGGCGCCGGTGGCACCCGCAGCGGCAACGCGCTCCTGAGGCCTTTCACAAAAACGGGGTGGTACGCCATCATGGTGCACTCCGCCGCGAATGGACCAGTCGTCACGTACCGCGTGGGATCCACCGCCGGCAGTTACTTGATCATGCAGTGTCCAAACCGGGCCGTCGCCAATCTGACGCAGCCGGCGGGGGCCCTGCTCGCCGTCACCGTCACCGCGTTCGATGCCACCAACACACCCGTTCCGCCCTACGGCAGCTCCGCGTTGCAAGTCACGCTCGAAACAACGTCGACATTTTCGCTCCGTTCGCCTCTGTCGAGCTGCGCTGCCACCGATGCGGCGACGTACGGTGTCTCAAGCGCGACGGCGAACAAGATTCAGTCCTGGGCGACGAGCTCGGCGGTGCCGGTCACGACCCTCAGCGCATGCGGCTCGACGCCGACAGCCCGCTGTGCCTTCAAAGCCACCGCGACAGGATTCACTGACAGTAATACGTGTAACCTGTATCCGCAGCGGTTCCCCATCGTTTCCCTGACGGTGGAGACGATGGGCAGCAGCTCGTGCTATAGCGGCACCGCATGCCGCGTGACCGTCGTCGGACGCACCCACACTGGTGAAATTGCGACCGCGCTCGGTCCGGGGCTCACCGCGACGGTTACGGTGCTTGGCGGAAGCGGCGCGTACCCTGGCCTTGGCCTCACCTTTGGTTCTGTGACCCTCCAGGGTGGCGTCTCGACGACACTCACGTTCGCCGGTGGCGTACTTGACGTCAGCTTCACCGCTCGCGTGTTGTCGCCGACGCTTTGGCCGGAGGCGACGCCGACGTACTTTGTTCGGCTCGCGCTACAAACGACATCCCCGGTAACGGGGGCGACGGTCACGGGAGCGGTCAATATCACCGTGCGTCGACCCGTATTGACGCGCCTCGTCCTGCGCGACCTCTTCGTGTCAGACTATCTTGGTAACGACGTCAGCAGCTCCGCGGCCAACCGAGTGCCCGCGTGGGAGCCCTACGGCACGTTTTCGACCGCACCGTCCGTGTGGAATGGTTCAGACCACCTCTCGACCGCCTCGTCGTCGCTCAGCGGCGGGTTAGGGTATCCTCTCGTCGCTGGGCAGTACTACAACATGACGCTCAGCGCCGTGGACGAACGGGGCGAGCAGCTCCCCGATGCCACCTTCGTCACGAGCAAGACGGTGGCCCTGTCGTTTCAGGACGCGGCGGCCGCGGGCTCGAACGTGATCTACGGCGCCCCGTCGTCGCCAGACGAAGCGCCCAGTTACCGCGGTGCCCTCCTGCCTGCATTTTTCCGCGGCGTCGACACGAGCATCGTGTTTCGTCTCATGAGCAGCGAGGGGTGCAGCCGCACGCTGTCCGGCTGTGTGCTCGCGCTGCTCGTCGACGGCCGGCCCACCTCGGTCCCGTCTTCGGTGCGCACGACCGTCCGCAGTGTCGCCACCCAGCTCAAGTTCGAGTGCGCCGTGGCCGCCCTCGTTCCGGTCAACTTTAGTGCCACCGCGTGCCCGTCGAACGTGACCTTGGAGAATGGCATCGCGCTCCGCGTTTCCGCCGTCGACTCTGCGGGCAACGTCGATGACTATGTGGACGGCGCGGCGCTCCTCGCCCACATCAACAACAAGCTATTCAAAGGTCGCTCCGTGGCCCGCACGAGCCGTCTTGGCCTGGGCGCGGATGTCACAGATACGTGGGGAACCGTGCTCTTCTCCAGCGGCGTCGCCCTCGTCAACGACTTCACGCTGTCATCGCCATGCGTCGACTGCAACATCACCTTCTACAGCAACTGGGGTGTGGGCTACGGCTACTTCGCGATCAGCATTGTGCCTTCGACCACGAATCTTACGTGCGCGATGAGTACCACGATGACGTACTACTTGCTGTCCAGTGACCGAAGCAGCGTAGCATCGGTTTTTTCGTCCAGCTCGTTGTCAGCCCTCGGTCGGCTGCTCATCTACCCCGACACCGAGGTTTGCGTGACGGTGAAAGCAGTGAATCACTTGGGAACGCCGACCCTATACGAGGACGGCTGGACGAGCGCGAGCTTCACGTCGACCAACGATGCGCAGCCGGTTGCGATCACCATGTCCCCGCGCTCCCCCTCCCGCTTTCGGTACATGCAGCGATCCAATGTGACGTTCTGCTTCTACGCTACGAGCGCCATCAATGGTGCCGAGTTCACCGCGACCTTCGCGTCGTCTGGGTTCGGCACCCGTCCGTCGTCGCTGAAATGCACGATGCCGGCCTGGAAGGTGTCGACGAAGAAGTTTGTCGCCAAGCTGCTTGTCGCGGGTGCGTCGAACTTGCAGATGGTGACTGGGTATGTGCCGCCGGCCGCTACGGTGTGGGGCTTCGCGACCCAGGCGTCGGCCGCTTCCTCCATCGCGGTCACGGTTGAATTCAGCGCCCTGGACCACTATGGCAACCCCGTGAATAGCTCAACGTCGCGACCGGCGGATGCAACCTATTTCGTGTCCCTCTCGGGTTGCACGCCGTCGCAGATTTCCGCCGCCACTTGCGTACAGGGCACCCAATTCACCGTCGCGTCGCCCCACGTGCAGGAGGTCGGGGGCATGGTCGGCGTCACCGTCGCCAGCGGGGCGTCGATGCTACTCATGACATCACCATCGATCGTGCTCACCATCTCGAAGTGGTGCCTCGCCTGCGTGCTCACCTTCGGCGTCCTCTCAGCAGATGCGGCGGTCAGCGATTCGGTCACGGGGTCGCCGATGCTCGCGACGCTCCGCATCAGCATCATCGCGCCCTCAAATGCCCCTCGCATCGTCGCCTTCGTGAAAGGCGTGTCGCCGTGGAAGCCGGTGGCTGCCTCGCCCGCCCGCGCCGACTTCCTCACGACGACGTGGCCGCATTACGTGCCGTCCGTAGGCACTCGGCCCACCGCCGTCGGCACCACACCCGTCCTTATTCACAGCAGCTGTTTCAATACCGTGGGTTGTCAAGTCACGGATTTCCTCTTCGCTTGGCCCCAGTGCGGTGTGACGACGCCGACGACCATGGCCGGCGCGGACGGGGCGGCTCTTCAGGTGGGCGTCTTCAGGGGCATTACGGGTGTCGACACGCTCTACGGCGAACCCTGGTGCGTGGGCGGGTCCTGCTCCACCTCGCCCAGCACCGCCGTGCAGTTCCAGCTCGATATTTTCAACGACTACACCCTGTCCCTGTCCGTGGGCACCCACCCTCTGCTCTGCACGGCATGCGCGAGCGGCTCCGGCACGTCGACGATTCGCCAGACCATGTCGAAGCCAGGAAGCACGGTGGAAGCCGCCCTTCTTGCGACGTTCAGCGTGGCGCTTAGCGCACCGCGATTCGCCTTCACGGGCCTCACGGCGTCAGCCGCCTACTCTCAGGCTGCCGCAACGGGTCTATTTCCGCTGGGTAGTCCCCCTGCGACCGCCGGGGCTCTGCAAGTGACGGCAACGTCATCCACGGTCGGGTCGGCCACGTTCGTGCCGCTCACAAGCTTGTCGGGCACGGGCGCCGACCTGGGGACGTACTACGTGGCGTTTCGCGGTCCGCAGTTTGTGGCCTCAGCGGCCGTCCTGACCACCGCCCTCAATGCGTCCTGCGCGACGGGGACAGACACAACGGCGTTGATGTATCGGGGTCCCCCGTCCACGAGTTACGACGGGTACAGCGCGCTGGTGGGACCCACGACCCTCGAGTACAGCTACGCGAGCATGAACGCGGTCGCGGGCACTGCCTTTCCCATCTCACTGCAACTTCGTGACGTCAACGGCGTCACGGCCGTCGGCGCGCAAGGCACGGTTTCGGTCGCGTTAGCCGCCGCCGGAAACTGCGGAACGGGCGGGTCTGTGACGTTCGCGGATGGTACGACGTCGGCAAGCTTCACCAACGGACTCATCACGATGTGGATCAAGTTCACCTCCCCTTGCCAACAGTGTATCGTAGCCTTCATCGTGGCCCCCGTCGTGGGGCAAACGGCGCTCTGGGCGGAATTCGACACGGCGCGGCGACGGGTGCTCACACGGCCGATGAACGTGATCACCTCCGCGGCCAAAGCTGCGACGACGGTGTTGGTAACCACCGCGCTGTCTGCCGTTCCCCAGAGCCTCTCCGTGGAGCAATCCCTCACCGTCTCCTTCGCGGCGTACCATGCCGCGGGCTCCCTCGCGGTCGCGGATACCGCCGCATCGATGGAGATTCGAGCCTACAACCAAATGACCGCATCGACGACGACGGCGAGCGTCTTCTGCGCGGCGGGTGGCATTTTGCGCCCTGCGTCCGTGGCTTCGGCAACCAATCGCCGGCACCAGGTCGTCGTCACCAGCGCGAACGGCGTCGCAACGCTCTCGTTCGGCCCTCAACGGGTGTGCCCGACGTGTCAAATTGTGATCCTTTGGCGTTTGCCAAACACCGGCATGGCGGGTTGGTTCCTTCTTAAGAACAGCGCGGGGACCACGACGTTTGAGTTCACGGCCCCGACGCTGGCTTACGATGTGTTCGGCGTCGTCCCACGTAACGTGCGCGCTAAGCGACTGTTCACGTTCGTCTTCAGCAAGTCGCGGCAGTCCACGTCGATCCCGTTTGCCGGATGGGAACTCAGCGCGGCCGTGACCCCTGTGGACACAGCCTCGATTGTCCTGCGACCCGAGGCACCGTTTGATAACAAGAATGGCGACGGAGGCGGTCTCTCGGCGTTGGGCTACAACGTTTCGACCCTCGCCACCGCGATGCAGGCGGTCGTTTACCACATGTCGGCGACCCGACCTTGTGATTTCTGTCAGGTGGCGTTCGGCACTGAATTTTCCTTGTCGCTCCGCGTCACCACCGCCGCGACGCACTATCGCTTGAAGACACTCTCCCCGTCGACGCCTAGCTTCGGCCAGCTCGTGTTGGTTTCTTTCTACGCAAGCGATGCCGAAGGCTACGTCGATCGCACCGTCGGGGGCATGTCAGACTGCACCTACGCCAACACCGGGGATGAGTGTCTTCCGACGGGGACGGTTCCGTTGGTGGACATCTCGAGCGACGGCGTCACAGGCACGGTGTATCCCAACTTTGTGTACATGAGCATGGGCGGGACCAACCAGGGAACCACATCGTCGTCGGGATCCACGACAACCAACGCCGCCGCGTACCTAACATTCAACAGCCAGTTGCGCGTTGTGGATGGGCAGACGTTCGCAGGGGCCGCGTTTACGATCGCGGGACCGGTTCCGCTTTCCAACGGCGTGCTTCGCATTCGCGACGCGCGCAGGCCTGACCTCACCTCAGGAAGTTACCCAACGTCCCACCGGCTGCATGTCGACATCGGCGTCGCCGCGGGTGGCGTGTTAGCGACCGACGCTCCATCAAGCGACGCCCTCGTTGGCACACCATTCGTCATCCAAGTGTCGTTCGTCCGCGCGACCGTCACCGACTCGTCGGTGAAGTACATCATCGCCTCCGCTGACAATACCGTGGCACTGTCGGGAACGTCCGGGGAATGCAGCGGCGTCACGTATCCCGACGGCGATATGACGAAACGCATGGTCCTCGGACGCGCGAATTTCACCGTCCTGTTTTCCAAGCGCACCGTCGCGACGCCGTGCACGTTCTCGTTTACAAGCGTGACGGGCATCCTGACCTGCGCGGGCGCCGGGTGTCGGACGACCGCCTCGATCACCGCTTATCAACAGCAGGGCTACATTTGGGACCTGCTGACGCCGAGCGCGTTCGACAACGACAACAGTACCGTCGCAGGGCCCTTTCAGGGCGTCGCGGGTCGCTCTATGACCGTGCAAGCCCAGCTCTTTTACACGTCCGCTGTCTCTAATGGGACTCGCACGGTGGCCACGACGTGCACCAACAACTGCGCGGTTCGCTTCAACCCTAAGACCACAGGCAGCTGCTTTCCGCTCCCCGTGATCTCCCCGTCCGGCGCGTCGACCTTTTCCACGGCCAATGGCGTGTCGACATCGGTGATCAAGTGGTCCGTGTTGCCTGCGGGGGCGTCGTCGTACACCTGCGAGCTCGACGTCCAATCCATTGGCGTCGACGCGCCGTTCAACAAGTCCCTCATTGTCGCGCTATGCGTCCCCGCGCGGCTGAGCGTCAATCTCAACACCTCTCATCGCGCGTGGTCGCAAGGCAGCCTCGACACGAGCACAGAGTACGCTTTGGATGTGGAGATGCTCGACGCCAATGGCCGCCTCTGCCAGGGCGACGCGGGCTACTTGCAATCCTCCGTGCTGAACGTCACCTTGGTAACGGCTTGGGGCGAGGCGATTCCCGCTTCGCTCGCAGATACCGTCACGGCGTTGAATACCAATCTCACTATGTCGTACCCGCAGTCGCTGTCGCCGGATGCGGCCACGCGCGGCGTCGAGAGCGGGTCGTCGGAGTACAACAACACGGCGTACCTCAGCGGTGGTCGCTTTCGGTTTCGGCTTGTCATGGTGGGGGCCACGGATCCCGCTCGGGGGCTGCACGCCGTCCGTGTCAAAGTGACAGCCGTGTCCTCCGTGCCGTCGTTCACGTTCGCCGCGTTGACGCCCTCGTTCACCGTCGTGCGGCGCACCGCCGCGGCGTTGAAGCTGATCACGACGAGGCCGAAGCCGTATCTATCGCGGGCCATGTGGTACAACTGGACCCTCGTTGCGACGGACCTGATGCCCGCGACGCTTCTAACCGGCTCAACCGTGTTGCCAGTGACGCAACGGAGCGGCGGACCCTTCATCGACTCGACCTTCACCAACTCGTCGAACGTCACGTTCATGGTCGACCCCTCCTACAACTTAGACTTGCCCTTGGCGTTTCTGAGCGGCAGTCGCGTGGCGCCGCTCAGCCGCGGCGTGATCACTTACTACTTTTCGTTCGCGGCCGCGGCGCTCGATGGGCGGTACCGATTTAGCTTTTCGCATCCTGCCATTGCGGCCGTCAACACGGAGGCGGGATTTTCGGCGACCCTTCAAACTCCGACCGCGATGGCCATCCGCACCTTGGGATACCGCACGGGCGCGCCCGACAGCTGCACATCGCAATGCACCCTCCCATCGGCGTCATTCACGTCGAACATCCTCGCGGACGGCACGGACATGGTCAATATCTCCTCCGGCGCATTGTTTAGCATCTCGGTTTTCATCGTCGATCCCAACGGACAGCCGGTTTTGGCTCACGTGGGCGCACCGGTCGCGTGTGTGGACGACATTCGGACGCACGCGACTGCCACCGTTCGGCTCGCGCGGCCCCCATCGCTCGTGCGATTCGCACCCGTGACCGGCATCCTGGGTCCCCAGGGGTACGCACAGCTTTCGATGGGCTTCGTGGGAAGCTCCGCACACCCGACGACGAACGCGGACGGCTATGTCCAAATCACGTGCTATTGTGATGCCGCGGCGGAGGCGGGCCTCCCTATCACGAACCGACTGTGCCCCCTCACGAGCGGCAGCAGTCTCACGAATGCGACGACGATGCGCATACGCGTCGACGGGCTCGTGCAAAGCCCGGAGATCAAGGCCTCCCTGAGCGATGCCGTTGTCGTCAAGCTCCCTTCGCGACACTCCTACCTCGGCTCCTTCTCCATCTTGACGCTCAAAAGCGAGTTGCTTGCGGTTCTAGGCCGCGCGGGGATGACGTACTTCGACGACAGCAATGTCGATGCCTCTTTCACGATCCACGCCTGCGAGGTCTACAGCGACTACTTTGCCTTCGCCGACCTCCGCGGAACTGTGTGCGGTGAGGACCGGCGGTGCACGGAGGGGAAAACGGACGCCGTGGACGCTTGTCCGAACTCCGTGATTCGCTGCACCTGTCTGCCTTTGGGAGACTTCCGACCTCTCAACACCTCACTCCTCGTGGTTCGCGCTTCAAAGTTTCGCGTGGAGGTCAGGCTCGAGGTGATCGTGTCGCTCGAATACTCGCCCGCGTTTCAGGCGGTGTCCGTCGGTGCCGTTCGCACCGCGTATAAGAGCATTGGCATCGCGATCCAAGAAGGGGTGCAAAGCAACGATGACGTGTTCGGCAAGTACCGCTTTATCGCGGACACGATCGTCATCACGTCGCTGAGCGCGCCAGCCGCCACGGCGCGCCCGTTGCCAACGGCGGAGCCGCTGCTGCTCGCGCCGGGCACGATCGTGAACACGACCGCGCCACGGAAGCCTGCGCATGGAGGGGTGCTGCCAGGCACGACCACGCTCTGGGTGGTCGCTGCGGTTGTGGCCGTCGTTGTCGTCCACGTCGCCCTCTTTCAGTGAGAAAGGGGGGCAAAGCGACCGTCAACCCCCAAAAAGGGAAAAGACGTTCGTCGTTCTCTCTCTTCCCTTCGGTCCCCATCCTCCTATTTTTCTTTTTTCGCTTCCGTTCCTTTCTTTCGTCGTCGATTCTTTTGTTTGTTTGTTTTTATTGTTGGTTGTCGCCTTTTTCTTCCCTCACTTTGGCGGTGGCCGTTTGTGGTCTATTGTGTGAATTCACCGTTTGTCACCCCCTCCAACGGCACTTTCGCTCTCTCACGCAGGGAGTGAGTGAGAGTCAACGAGTGAAGGGAGACCAAACGAGGACGAGACGTCACAGCAGCCCCCAACGAGAGATCTGCAGCAGTGCCCCCCTCACTCTCCCCGGCTCCCAATCGCCTTTTCCCCATCCCTTTCACAGACGGGCTATGCACTCTCCCCACACACAACACACACGTTTGCGTGTTGCACAGTCGCTCCTTTTGTTTCCCACCCTACGACGTCGTTCCTTGCCCGGTCAAATGAACACTCCGTTTTCCCTTTCGGGCGGCAAGCCGCATCCCGTGAACGTGAGTGCGGCGTTGACACTGACGCATGTGACGCCAACACACGAAAAGGGGGTGTGGGAGGGGTTCTCTCGGAGCGAAAGAGAGTGAAGTAAAAACAACTGTTCCCTCCGTGACAATGGTGCAAAGGTGGGCCTCTCGTCGCGGCGCGGTGATTTGGCTCCGTGGGGGACCGTCCTCGGCGCCGTACACCTCGACGTCATCGTTGGGGGTCTCCTCCTGCTCCTCCACGTACACACTATTACTCCTCCGCGCGCTCGTGGGCGACGTTGCGGCGGCGTGCCGTTGGTCTTCCGTTCATACGTCATCGACGACAGTCACAAGCAGCACCTCTTCGTTTCAGTCATCCCCTTCCTCCACCACCACGCCCGTCGATTTGCGAGTGAGGCCGCTGTGCACGCTCACACTGGCACACTTGCAGGCGGCCACCGTACCGGGTCGCGATACCATCTTTCGCCACGCAACCACTCAGTCGGCAACAACAATGGCGGCATCATCGGCCCAGCGTTTCCCCAGCAGCGGCGGCGATCAGCCACCACGCAAAACTGACCATCGCTTTGTTTCTTGGCCAGGATTGACGCCGGTGGCGGTTGCCCGGACGATCCTGGCGATTCCCGAGGCATCACGGGGTACCTTTCACGTCGTTCACCGGCCCATCGGCGGCCTCCCCGTCAACCTCTTCGCGGATATTGATTATCCACTGCGACCTCGGAGGAACGGCAGCAACGCCGTCAGCGTCAGCGGAGGAGATGACGAGGAGGAGGACACTGGGGACCTCGCCAAGTCAGATGAAGAAGAAGATGACGGAGGAGACACTACACCGCTCCGATCCGCCGAAGCCGCAACGCCGCCACATGATGATAATGCCGTTGGTAGTGTGGAACGGCTGCGAGATCGAACGGTTGCTGATTTCCTGTCCGCCGTGCACCGGCTACTTGGCGAGGAGCGGTCGAGCCTCGCGGATGTGGTGGGCCGCGAAGGGGCCGATGGGCTGTCGTCATCGCCGTCGTCGAGCAGCGGCGGGGACTCGGCGTGGGCGGCAACCGCCGAAGGTGTCCTTGCAGCGTCCCTTCAAGATCTTAGGCGGTGCTTCGGCAATCGACTGGTGGTTCTGGTTCCCGCAGACCCGAACCCGACCAAGGTCTCGGTGCATCTGCATCTCGAGCTGTGCGGCGGCGTCGTCGCCTTCCGCGACACGGAGACTGTCGGGCGCGTAATCGACGCGATGTCGTTCACCGACGAGGCGACGAACCGGGCGATCGACCGCGCCGTGTACCGCCGATCGGGATCGCTGAGAATGATGGGCTCGACTCGCGACAATGGCACCGGCCGGCTCGTCCTGTGCCCCAGGTGGTCCACGGTCGACGATGCCGTCACGGCCGCCGCCATGTCCCTCTGCGTTGCCATCCGGCCGCCGTCCGTCGTCGTCGCGTCTCTCTCTACCGCAGAGAAGCGGCGCGGGGTCGCGGCGTACCCAAGCAAAGTGGGGTCGGGGCAGGAGGGTGGCGATGCCGTCGACGCGTCCCCTGAACGCATTGCGGCGCTGCTTGACGCCATCGACCATGCCCACGCCGCCGAGTTCTCTTCGTGGGTGAAAGTATGCAGCTATCTGTGCTCGATCTCACACTGGGTGTTGGGCGGTGGTGGGGGCGACCCTTCCGCGAGCAGCGGCGGCAGGGGTGGAGGCCATTCAAACGACGACCCCTACTTTGATCTCTTCGTCCGCTTTTCCCAGCGAGCGCCGAACTTCGATCTTCGTAGTTGCACCCGCATGTGGGGATCCATGCAGCGGCGGCAGCAGTCCCAAGGCGGAGGCAATGCCTTTGCGCGGGGCCCTAATTTGGCCTTGAAGTGTCTGTACTCTCTCGGCAAGGGCAACTGAATCTGAGCCTCAAAGGGCTCAAAAGACAAGACATCGTCTCCATGCAATGAAATCGAACAACACACACAAAAATACGGGTCACACATACACGAGCCAACGGCGCACTGCCCACCATAGAGAGAGTAGAGACAAGGAAAAAAAACGGGGCTGTTGTCGGCGGGTCAACAAGGAGTGATCACCTTAAGGTTCGTTGTACCCCCCGGTGGAAGGCTCGGAGGAGAGATCCACACGCGCAACATGTTTTGTTTTTTGTGCGTGGTGTCGATGGTTGGTCGCTGTTCATTGTGCCAACGACTCCCCTCTCTTTGTCTCCACACAAAAAGCATCTTTTGCCGCAGCGATCCATCACCGAAGACGAGAGTGTGTGAATCTATCGTCAAATTCTTCTTCGCATTTTAGAAATCAAAAACTCGTCGAAGGCAAAAGGACGGGAGGAACGCACAACAATTCAATACCATACCGGACGACGCACGACCCAAAGCGAATCGTCTGAGGCGACACACAACAAAAAATGATGATGTGCCTGTCCCTTCTGGTTTGCCTCGTTTTGGGAATGTCCCAAGTGCAACTTGCAGAGGCGGTCGTCCTTCCCCGCCAACCCGACGACCCCATCGCGGTCAGCTCGAAACGATTTTGGAGCTACGACACGCAAAAAATCTTCAACGTCTACAACAGCTCCACCCTCGTGCTCCCACGGCCCTCGACCGTGGTGTACACGCCGCTCCTCGCCATGCACGCGATCGCGTACCACGCGAGCACGCAGCGCATCATCGTCTTCGGCGGTAACGTGATGAACCCGTTCGACGGCAACAATGCCAAGCCCAACTACCTCACCACCGACGCCCTCTATTATTACGACGTCCGCAAAAACAAATGGTACACGCAGAAGTCCTTCAGTTCCATCACGCCCGAGGCACGCCTTGACCACGTCGCCTGGATGTCAGGGGAGTTCTTCTTCATACAGGGGGGCACCAACACGAAGCACGCCCTCGTGGACTCCTGGTTCATGCGAAACCGCACGTGGACCCGAGTCCAACACGATGGTCCGGCGCTCTATGGCCACTCGGTTTGCGTCACGCGGACGTCGCCGTTTGAGGCCTTCGCGTTCGGCGGTCGCTCCGACACGACTTTCTTCAATCGTCTGTACAGCGTGGCTGCCAACGGCACCTTTGCCATCGTGTCGGGCACCACAGGCCCGGCTCCCCTCCCGCGCGCGTGGCACGCCGCGGCGTCGCTAACGTCGCCGACTGCCCGCATGATGTACATTGTCGGGGGCTCAGACGCGACCAGCCGGCGGTACAACGACATTTACGGCTACAACGCGGCGCTGAAACTTTGGAAGGCTATCAACGTCGATGGCCGGAGCAACCCAGTCAAGGGATACGACGGCGCGATGATCGAGGGCGTGGCGATTAGCACAATGGACCGTCACGCGTGCGGCGGCGTCTACCCCACGCTGCTCTGCTTCGGCGGATCGCCCACCGGCACTGCGACGCTGCTGGCCTTCGATGTGATCCTTGTTCGCTGGATCCGCACGGAGGACGTCAACCCTGTCAACAAGATTCCCGTGATAGGCAACAAAGCTGTCATCGTCCCCGGCCTCACCGGTGGCGAGCCGGAGTTCTACAGCGTCGGCGGCCTCACTGGCGCGCCGCTGCGGTTCATCAAGCCCATTGCCATCCAGAAAGTCTCGGTCGCCACCGAGCGCTGCCCCTCCGGCTTCTTCGACCCAGACGCCGCCGGTCGCTGTTTCCGGTGCCCTAGGGGCTCGTCCTCGCAAAGTGCCGTGGATCCTCACCATTGCACGGCCTGTAAGCCTGGCACGTACGACACCGGCGTCACGTGTCGCGACTGCCCCGTGTCGACGTACAACCCTAGGAACGCGTCCTTCAACGTGAGCTCCTGCTTCAAGTGCCCCACGGGAACCTTCACCATTGGCACGGGAAGCCGCTCACTCAGCCAGTGCATCACGTGCCCACTCGGGTACTACATCTTAGCGAACGGGTGCGTCAAGTGCCCCGAGGGCACCTACGGCAACCAGACCGGGACCCTCGGGACCGCATGCCAGCCTTGCGATTACGGCACGTACTCTCTGTCGGGGGCGCTCTCTTGTTCGACCTGTCCCGCCGGCACCTCCACCGGGCCGTTCCAACAGCGGCTGTTCCCCTTCGCGATGCGCATTCGGCAGGTCGGCGTAACGTTCCTGCCTAGCATCCCTGCGCCCGGTGGGTGCCCGATCGCCGGTACGATCGTGGCCACTGTCCTTGCCCAGACGTGGTTCTACATCACCGTCGACTTCATCGACATTGGAACGGATGGCACCGCCGCGACCGGTACCGTGCTGAACTGGATCACCGAGACGCAAGGGAGCGGCGTGAACCCCGCGGTGTCCGTCTCTTACGACGGCACGCCGACGCGAATGTACTACAACTGCATGGCGCAGTCTCCTTCCGTGTGTGCCACCTTCGTCACCGTCAACGCAAGCAGCCCCGCGAACGCGGCGTCGGACCTCCCTGGCTGCAACGGCGGTAACCAAAATCAATACCGATCGTACGCGATGCGCTTCGATGAGGCAGCGACCGGCGTGCGCGTCTGGCTGAGGTCCGGCATGATCCACCCCGCCGTGGTCTATCTCAACGTCATCTCCATCGGCACGAAAGTTCAGATCAACGGACACCAGCTCCGTTACGTCATCGGTCAGCCTGTGGACCTGAACTTCGTCGCGCTCGACCTATTGGGCAACGTGGACTATACGGCCACCGACACATGGACGCTAACGGCGGGCGGCGTGCCGATGTCGGTCACCGGTCTTGGCGGGCCATACCTCACAACATTATCAATTACCTTTGTCGGTGGCAGAAAGGCGCTGACAATCTACTTCGGCGGTCTCGGCGCGTTCAACATTCCGTGGGCCACCACGCGCGCGAGCACCCCTTACACGTACACGCTGCTCGCGGACGGGATCGCCAACTTTGAAGTCGACCAGGCGCAGAACCTCCTCGTTGAGCTCAACTCGGTCAACGTGACCTCGGGCGGGATGGTGTACGTGAATTGCTCCCTGATTGGCAACGGTGGCGTGGGAAGCGTGACTCAACCCGTCAACGACGGCTTCTCCTGGGTCGAAGTTGTCCTCTCGTCCACGATTCCGTTCGTCTCGGACCCCAATCTCTACATTGCCGAGCCCAAGGGCGTGCGCCAAGCTCGCGTCACCGCAGGCACAGCGACGTTCGCCATGCAAGTCTACTCACAGAGCAACGCCACGGCGCAACAGGGTTGGTTCCAGTGCCGCCACCTGAGCGGGCTCACGCCGCTCCTCGCCACCGTCGTCAGCAAACCCTGGTTTTTCGTCGCCAATGCCAATGGCACGAAGCTCGAGTTTGTTACCTTGAGGTATCCCTTCCCCGCGGTACTGTCCGCCAATCGCACATTCTACCTTGAGGTCATCAACCGCGACCGCATTTCCGGTAACGTCGACTCCTCGCGGAACGTCCCAATTCGCTTCGACCTGTCAAACTGCCCGGGCGTCAAGCTGCGCATGCTGAATCACACGGGCCCGGCCGTCAGCGTGCTCCGCGCCGGGCAAGGTGTCTTCGCGATGCAACTCGTGGGCCGCGATCAGCTCGCGTGCCGTATCGGCGTTTTCGAGTACGGGTACCGCGGGCCCCAGAAGGCGGCCCAAGGCGCATGGACCACCGCGTTCAGTATGCTTTCAGGTCTCTTCCTGTCGCACAATTCGTGCCCCAACACCGCGTGCGGCCCGTGCCAGTACTTGCAACCCGGCACCGAGTTCAATATCACCGTGTCCGTCCGATCGTCGACCGGCGCCGTCGTGACCTCCGACGACTACACCATCGTGAAAATGGTCCCCTTTGGCAATGCCACCGGTGCCGTTGAGGTCACCGATCAATACGAGAAGCGCGTGACCGGTGGGACGACCTATTTTTGGATCCGGCTGCTCCCCTCAACCAAGAACGTCTCGTTCGTGTTCCTCGCGGGCTCGTGGTCACTCCAGCCTTTCTACAACCGCACCTTTTGGAGGGATCCGACGTTCCGCGCCCTCATCGCCAAGACCAAGGACGTTCCTGTCTTCGTGAAGGGGTTCATTAACCCGGTGTTCACCTGCGAGTTTCCCGTGAAGGTGAGCGCCACGCAGCTGCTGCCCGCGAGCAGCATCGCACGCTGGATCCCCAACGCCGAGGTCTTGGCGCTCTCTGTAATCGCTACGAACCAGCGGCAGGAGCTCGACCCCTCGGTGGCGACGACGATGACCCTGCGCATCGACAACTGCCACCACGGTTACACGGCCGCCGCCGGTGACCTCACATGGCAGGTGCTCCTCGACGGCTCCACGACCTGGGTGCCGTTCTTTCAGGGCATCTCCCTCGGACCCTTGAAGGCCGGAACGGGGAAGTTCTCCCTCATTCCTACCGTCTTGACGCAGACCGATATGCAGCGTGGCGCCCTCGACTGCTCCATTCGCGTCTTCTCTGGAACGTTGAAGGCGGCGTACTTTGAGGGCTTTGAGATTCGCCGGCTCTTCGGGGCCTGCACGCTGTGCCCGCCGGCCACGTGGTCACCCGGCGGGAACGGGCGAAACACGGTGCTGGCGCCCTTTCACCCTGGCGGCTGCGTTGACTGCATGGTCGGCACGTTCAGCACCACGTCCGGTGGCACCGCCGAGACGTCGTGTCAAGTCTGCCAGACGGGCGACGGGTTCACACCGAACAATCACCTAGAGGCTTTGGAAGGGATCACGCAGTGCGGACCGTGCCAGTATGGCAGCGCGGGTGTTCCTGGAGGCGGCTTCTGCACTGCCATCGTCAGCGCATTCACGACGCGTGGCGGCAATGGCCGGCTCGGCCGCTACTGCAGCAGCGCCATTTGCAACAACACCGCCGCGTGCCCTGCGGGCACGTACCGCATTGACTGCACTGGAGGTGGCTTCATCACGTCTGGGACTTGCACGCAGGTGATGAACGCGGGGATGTGCACGTGGAACGTCGGACTGGCCCGCTGCGAGGGCTCGCGATTCAACTGCGTCGGCTGCCCTCCTGGCTATGTCAACCCGGGCGCCACGAACAACTGGTGGACTGGCGCGTGCCAGGCGTGCGAGCCAGGTGGCTGGTCGGCGAATGCATCGCACACCACCGTGACGGCGAACACCTGGTATCAATATGAGCGGTGGCGCTCGGGGGCAAGTGTGACGCACCTGTGGCGCTGCACGGGCCAAGGCACGGACATATGCCCCAACGGCACGTACTCAGCTTCCTACGCGGCGACGGGCCCGTCCACGTGCCTCACCTGTCCCAAGGGCACCTACGCGCACATCGCCGCCATTTACTACAACGTGAATCAGTACGGCATGGGTGCCATGGATTGTCCTTGCGACACGCAAACCCCGCTCTTGAACTACAACTACGCTGGCGGAGCCGCGTGCACCTATCAATGTCCTGTGCGGAGGCTCGGTCTCTGGGGCGCGAAAGCGTGCCAACCTTGTCCTGCGGGTACGTATAACAATTTCACGGGCCGCTGGGACGCCTTGATGCACTGTTTACCTTGCCCGGCCGGCACCTACTGCCCGGCGGGGTCCATCGAGCCCATCCAAGCCGATACCATCAACAGTGCGGCGGACCAAAATGGCCGCACGCCGCCGGATGGCGTGTCGTTCGATGCCAACGCCGAACGGCTGCTTTGCGCGAGCGCCTATGCGTCGGACCACCCTGGCTACTTGCCAGACGGCCGATTCAGCACCTTCAAACAACACCTGTCGCAGGGTGGCACCGACCTAGATACGTTCGTGCCCGTCTGGAAGCAAACGGGGCTCCGTGTGGCGCAATACGTCCCGCTCGACCGGCTCAACCAAGCCGGTAGCGGCTCCGTCTACTGCAACGCCACGGCCTGTGGCATGTGGCAGCGCTTCCCGATCAACGAGGTGCTCTCTGGCGATCTCGTCGCGCGTATTTGGGTCTACAACCGGCTCATTGGCCCCAAAGTGTTCAACTCAACGGTCATCACGAAGGTGAATAAAACGTCCATCAACGTCACGACAGGGGCCAAGATCTACACCTTCGTCCCCACCCCCGTCAAACTGTCAGTCCAAGGATGGGTGAACACATCGAAAATTAATCGCGTGCCGCTGTCCAGCACGACGGCTCCCTTCGCTGGCTTCGACGTCACATTGTACTCCAGCAAAAACTTGACGACTGCAAAGCGACAGCGCTTCCGCCGTTCCATCCCGCTTACGGCCCGATTCGGACAGTGGCACTTGGTAGAAATGAAAATGGTGGCCCAGTTTCCGGTCGTCCTGGCAGACTTCGCGTTCGGCGTTCAAGGCTACGTGCAGGGCTCCGTGTGGTTCGACGACGCTAGCGTCCGGCCGGCGCTGACAAGAGTGTGCAATTGCAGTAGCGGATTTTTCTACAACGTGAGCCGCAAGCCCGCGTCCCACCGCTGCCAGCGATGCCCTCCCGGGTTTCAGTGCAGCGGCGGCATCATCCGGCGTTGTGAGAACTCCTGGTCCGTATCGGGGCAGAGCGGCTGCAACGTGTGTCGCGATGGTTGGCTGTGCGACGCGGATGGGCGAGGACGTGGCATTCCGTGCGCGAAGTACTCTTACCGCCTCAACGACACGGAACAGTGCCGTCCCTGCCCGTTGGGCTTCGCTTGTCCGGAGGGAGCAGGCAAGTTCCAGTGCGACAATGGTCGCTACGGTGACGGCGGCCTCACATGCATAACGTGTAAGCCTGGCTTCTATGCGCCAAGTGGTTCCCCTCAGCGTGAGTGTTTGCGGTGCCCGGCCGGATCGTCATCCGAAGCGGGACGCTCGTCCTGTCACCTCTGCCCCGTGGATACCTACAGCCCCGACGGCTCCACGTGCAAGCAATGCCCATCAGGACAGTTCGCGCCTGCGGTAGGGTCCGCGTATTGCCGTCCCTGCACCAGCTTGCACTTGCCCACGCTCAACGTCACTGTCTATCGTAACGACGTGGTCACGCTTCATGTCGTGCCCAAGGTTTGCGAAGAATCGTATGATTGGCTCGTCGAATCGGTGCATCACGTGTCGTCGAAAAAGCTGGGCACGGCAGCGCCTTCTCGCGTCGCGCCCGCCGTCGTGTACACCGCGCAATCGCTCACCGGTATTCATGAGCTATTCGCGCACGTCACGTCGGAGAATGAAGGCACGCTGCAGCGCACGTTGATGCAAGTGCGCGTCGACAACCGCTTCCCGATCGTCAAGGATGACGACCTGACGATCACGCATCCGAAATCCGCCATGACCCTTGACCTTTCCTACGTCCTTTTCAACGACTGGGACCCCGACCGCGATGAGCTTTTCTTCGCGTCCGCTGTACTTGTGGCACCCACGTTCGGATCGACGAACCTCGTGATCGACACGGCCACGCGGAAAGGGCTATATTTGGACCTGCCCGTCAATTTCACAGGGCCAGCCCTCATCACTTATGTCATCATGGACCAGTACCAACTGAGCCTCGCGAACTGCAAGATCCCCGACTGTCAGTACTCCAACGTGTCGGGTGTGATCCGAGTCACCGCGAGGGAGGCCCCCCCAGTGGCCCTACCGGATTCGTTCACCGCCCTCAACGGGCAAGTGTACACCTTCGATGTGCTGGCGAATGACTATGACCCGGAGGGGGACGACCTTGTTATATCCACCGCTGGTGTGTCAACCTTCGGGGCTCGGCCTTACCCGACGTTGACCTGCGTGACGTGCCCCGCGGCGTGCCAGGGAGTGCCGAGCTGCACATGTAGTCTCGACGCCAATCGTGGTGCGTGCTGGCCGTCCAACAATCGTCCATGGACCATTAGTTACACGCCCCCCGCGGCCAGCTGCGGAGTCGACACGTTCTCCTACACCATCAAAACGAACGACGGCCAAGCGAGCGCCATCGCCTCGACCAAGGTGAAGCGCTGCTTCTGCGGCACGCACGCCACAGGAGTGGACATTGTGTTCGTCCTCGATCCCACCGCGGGAATCCCGGCCTTCCTGTGGCAACTGTCGCTCGTCGAGGCCGTTCAACGTCGCAGCTCGCAACTCACCGCCTTTTTCCGCTACGCGCTGTTTTCGAGTGGTCGCGAGACGTGGCACCGCAACTTGACCAATGTTTACCTCCCGACGGATATTACCCTGTTCCCGCCCAACGCCTTCAACTACCCGTATCAACTGGGCACGTCGCTGAGCAACTTGGCGTCGTTGCCGCTCATCGGAGCGCCGCGCAAGCTCGGGTTGGTGATCATTTCGGGCTCGGAATCCGTCAATAGTGTGGTGGGCCCAGCGGGCATCTTGGGCTCGCCGCCTTTCAGTGCGAAGATCTTCCCGGTGACGGTGAACCCCCTAAACCATGTCTTCGGCCACACCAAGCAGCTGAACTCGCCCGTTGGTGACGGGTGGTTGTTGACCTCGTGGGACAAGCTGGCCAGTCAAACCCTGGCCCAAGACATCATGGACGAGCTCTGCATTCTGTAAGCTCCTGTCCAACATTGGGAGGGCGGCTCAATCCCTTTTTTTTTGGCTTCCCTTTTTATTTTGATTGTGTGTGCTGTCCGGCACGCGTTCCGTCCCGCGCAAGAGAGAGATGAGAGACTACTGGACCTGTGAATTGCCCCCTGACGTGTTGTGAATGCACCGCAAACGGCTCTCGTTCTTCCCTTGGTCAGACGAGCTTTTTGCAGTCTCTTTGCTATTTGATGTCGCTGACCCCCCGCCCCCCCTGGCAAACAGCAATGAATTAGTTAAACGGTGGGTCGGGACCGCGCCTGCTTTGTGGATTAATTTCCTCGGAGGCTCGCATGGCGCATGTTCAGGTGCGACGCCGAAGTAGGCAGCGCGTCGGACACCCGCGTCACAACGGAGATGGCAGCCGCTGATGCCGTCGCCGCTCGCGCCGCAGCCACCCCCGAAACGGATTCACCCAGGACTGGAGTTTGCGGAATTGACACTACAACAGTCGCCCAGACCCCCCCA
>ERZ1292630.964-Hain-H41-02um-R3-964-length-28992-cov-7_pt1 | contig 28992 bp, 16 predicted proteins | sample MGYA00564408_ERZ1292630 | MGnify/ENA primary metagenome ERZ1292630 (study PRJEB36523, sample SAMEA6512641) | groundwater metagenome | collected 2019-01-08 | study: AquaDiva: Metagenomics assemblies of 32 groundwater samples
TGCGGCGATTGGGGGCAAGACGTATCATCCCCCGGGACCCATCACCGTGGGGGACGTGTTCGCATGGTTTCCAAACGACACGAAGGTGATGTCCGTAAAGATGAAGGGCGCCACGGTCCGAAAGCTTCTGAACATCATGGTGCGCGAGTGTCCGGCGGAGGCTCAATCGTTTCCGCATCCGAGCTCTCATTTGTCCTTCCGCATCGACATGACAACGTCGCCCGCGGTCGCCGACGGCGTTCGTGTTCGTGGCGAGGCCCTGCGCAACGACGAAGAGTACCTGGTCGCTCTTGAGGACTACGCGGGCAAGGGCAAAGGCAAGTACAAGTTTCTTCGGGATGAAATTAGCCGCGCGGTTGTCGACGGAGAAAACGCAAAGCAACTTGCCCGCCTGGTCGTGGACTTTTTCGAACAGCACCGAGGAGACGAAATGATTAAATCAACGTCGGCCCCAAACACATTGTCCCGAAACTCCTCGGGCTCTGGAGGCTCGGAGGAAACCGTGCGGCATGCCTCGTCGATAGCTAGCACGGCGGGCTTGACGGCGGTGAGTACCACGAGCTCGAGCATGCGAACCGTCTCGCGTGCACCCAGCTCGTCGGGCACGCTCATTACCAGCCAGTCTGGGGCGTTGCAACAACTGAGCACCACGGTCGCTCCCTTTTCACCCAATGGTGGCCGCCGGGGACTCATATCTAGCGGCAACAACCCGGGACTCGTCACAAACGGCACCTTCACCGAAGTGCCGCTCGATGCGACGTCGACCATGAACTCCATCGTACAAGAGGCCATCCGGTGTACGTCCCTAGAAGCCTTCGGGCAAGTGGACTTCGCCAGTGGGGTGCCTCCCGCGGTGCTGTCCAACGTCATTGCAACGATGACCCTCCTCAGCGAAGACATTGGTTTCGAGTCCACCCAACACATCGCCGTGGCGGCCGTCAAGGAGCTTCTGTGCTGCGACCGCGCGACCTTGTTTCTCGTCGATCACACGAGCAGCGAATTGGTGTTCTCGCCCACCGGCGTGCTCGCGGCGAGTGCCGTGTTGCGGCGTAATGACAGCAAAGCGATTCGCATTCCTTTAGCAAGCGGCATCGCGGGCAGTTGCGTCACCATGCGACAGATCATCAACATCAGTGACGCGTACCTCGACCCTCGCTTCAATCGTTCCGTGGACGTCAAAACCGGTTATCGGACCAAGTCGATTCTGTCGTTTCCCGTCGTGCGGCAAGGGCAGGTCATCGCGGTCTTGCAAGCAATCAACAAGAGTGCAGATCTGGGCGAAGGAGGGTTTTCCAAAAATGATGAACTCATCGCCGTGCTGCTTGGTCGCCAAGTGGGTGTGCAGCTGCACAATGCCCAGCTCTTTGACAAACTGCGCATGTCGAGCATCGCCACGCAGCATCTCATGCAGACCGCCAAACGCTTGTCAAAGGCAGCGCAAGACACGTCCTTACACGATCTGATCATGGAGGTCGGCGAATGCGCCAAGGCGCTGTTGCAAAGCGACCGAGCGTCCTTGTATCTCGTCGACTCCAAAGCTCAGGAAATGTGGACCGTCGTCACGTCGCCGACAAACCACAAAGAGAAGCTCCCTATCCGTCTGCCGTTAGGCAAAGGCGTGGCCGGGCACGTGGCATCCCGGATGACGGTCATGAACGTCGCCGATGCCTACGAATGCCCTGTCTTCAACAAGGACTTTGACGTCCGCACTGGCTACCGGACGCGGACGATCCTGTGCTTGCCAATGATGAACGAGGGGGGCAATCACATTCTTGGCGTCCTGCAGTTCATCAACAAAGTCAACGGCAACCGCTTCGACGAGGACGACGAAGCGCTGGCAGAGTCTTTTGCCGAATTCGCGAGCTCCGCCGTGCTGTCATCCATGGAGATCGAGACGTTGCGGCTCGGTTGCGATGAGAATGCACTTCCCGTGTTGCCCGATGGTACGCTCGGCCGGCGCATTCGCTTCAAGGTCGGTTGGGGATTTCTGCGATCCAAACTGCGCGCGATTGTGGATGGAACCGGCATGGCGTTTTCATACAGTCACACGACCACCCAGAAGTCTTGAGTCGGGGTATTCGACTTCCAGTCTCATCGGAAGAGCCCTTCTTCTCTCCCTCTCCCTCTCCCGCTTTCCCGATCCCTTTCGATAGTTTTTTTTTTGTCTGATTGATGATATAGGGTTACGACCCCCGATCTGCTTTGTTTAAATTCTCTCCGTTGAGCCAGTTCTCGCTGATTTTGTCTCTTCTCCCTCTTCGAGTCGTCCTCCTCCAGAGTCGCCGCGCCTCCTTCAATTGAGCCTTTGATGATTGACCCCTTTTTTCTTTTGTTCTGTTCGACTGCGACGCAATGTTCGGTGGATGTGTCGCTCGCTCTCCTCTGTTCTCGGATACACTCATCGCGGCCTCGCTTCCAGTTACACGGTCTCCCGCCCCATTCCGCTTTCCCACCGACGTCCAGTTCCAGACATCGTCGCCGTAGACAACGCATTTTTTCACCTCCCTTCATCATCAAACGTATGTATGTATACCTCGGCCGACTGCCGTGGCAAGGAAAAGTGGACGACCGTTGTGATTCGGAAACCATGAAATTCACGGCCCATTGAATGTCAATGTGAGGGACCCCTCCTCTGGCTGCGCTGATTATGCGACACCCATTCATTTCACGGCATCACACACAGAAGCGTCGAAGTGGGCTTTGTGAAAATCTTTGGATAGATGGACCCAATGTTGGCCACCGACGACGATCGCGTGGTTTCCCAAGCATCGGAGGTGTTTGCGACCTTGTCCGCACCTCTTCGCGGCAGCAATGGCACCGTGCTCCACCACGGTGGCAACGCAGAGTTTGAGGCGGCCAACCCCGTTCGTCGCGTGTCCATCCCGTCGGCGTCCCGTCCCACGCAGCTTCACCCACACCAACACCAACACCATCATTCGGGGGAGGAAGGAAGCGCCCAGTCAGATAACGCGCCATCGTCGCAAGGTCAGCACGCCGAGCTTTTGCTACGAAACCAAATCTTGCAACTTCGTGCCGTCGAGGATCGTCGTGCCACACAGCGGCTCGAAGAGGAAAACTTGTTTTTGAAGCACCAAATGTCGCAACTCGAAACACGTCGCTGCGCGGAAAAGGATGCCCTCACGCGACAGACGTTGCGCGTTCAGGCCTTGGAACGAGCGATTCAGGATCACCGGGTCGTCGATCATCACAACCATGCAGACGCCACGCACCACCGGCACGACAAAGCAGCGGCAGGCTTGCAGTCCGAATTGACGGAAGCGCGCGCGCAACTCCTCGCGGCACGACGGCTAATCCACAGTGTCTCTGGCTCCCCACAGGAAACGGAGGCGGCGCTGTCTGCGGGTGCGGCGGTCAGCGCCCCGTTTCGTCAGAAGCTCGCGGAACGTGTCTGCGGGATTCGATACGAAAAGCGGCTTCGGCTCGTCCAAGAGCGCATGAGACGGTTCCAAGAGTCGATGGAAACGTCATTGATGGAGAAGGAAGATGCGTTGGCGGCGGCTCTTAGCGTTGCTGCCACGAGGCGGCAGCCGCCGCATCACCTGGACGGCAACCTCCAAGGCGACGATGAATTGGCCCTTTCGACCTCGTTAAAGCCACCTGGCGCCATTTGGTCGTCCAAGGAGCTCCGGCCGCTGTACATGACTCCGAAAGCGCGCGGCACGAGCGTCACCGCCGACAGCGCGGGCAACATTACTTTGGACATGCTGCGCCGCGGAGGATTTCGCTTCTCCACTCAAGCACCCGGACTGGGCAGCATCACGGGAGCGACCGCGAACGATCTGCACGATTTGACGCGATCGGCCCTGCCCCACATGGACCTGCGTTTGAAAGCCAGCGGCTTCGGCGAGCCCTTGGCTCAACTACGGGCCGAGGCCGTTCGCCTCGCCCTTGACACAAAGTCGCAAGTCGAAGCGGCGATGCACGCGCTGTGGTTTGTGTTTCTCGAAGCGTCCAAGCGCAATCGCGCGGATGCCCTCCTTACGGATCCGAGGCAAGACTTTGTGAACGAACTGAGATGCGTCGTTGCGAAAGTGAAGGCTCTGGGCGCCGAACTCGTCTCCAAGATGGACCACCACGTTCGAAACGTGATGTCGGGCGAGAAAGCCGTGAAGTCGAAATGGCTCGCGGAGTCGGTATCCCGCCAGGACATCGCGTTGCAGTGTGACCTGCCAGCCCCGGAGGATCCGCGCATCGCAGATTTGCGCGAACGGAACGCGTACTTGACGGATCGGCTCGGCAAGCAGCGCGACGAGTTCGCCGTCAAAGTCACTCGTGCGGAGACGTTGCAGCAAGAGGCTGATTGCCGTACGCGATTCCTGAATAGCCAGCTCTCCCAGTTGCACACGGCGACGACCCACGCGCTTGCGGCGGTCTATCGCCACCGCTATCACTGGACGCACCGCTGCCCCGCCGTGATGCCCCTCCCTGCGTGCGAAGGCGGCGTGCGCAGCGCGGTCAACGTGGTCCGCCTCGGCGAATTGATACAGCGCGACGTACAGCTGTTGGGCACGTTCCAGGACTACTTTACATCGGACGAGTCTTTCGGCGTTGACTTTGCCGCTGGGGGGAGTCACACTAACTCGGCAGCAAGCCAGACGAGCAACCGGCCTGCCGGCGGCTTCGTTGGTCCTCGTCGACGCAGCTCTGCGGCAACAGTCGGCGACGAAGCCCTACAACGTATCGGAGGAACCGCCACGGTTACCAACGGCAACAAGTTACAACCCGACGAATTGCAAGACGAGGACGGCATCGTCATGCCCCAGCAGGCGCCGCTGGGTCCGCCACCGGCCGGCACTCCACTGTCCCCTCGCGCTGCGAACACGGTGTCATCGACCGCGAGTAGCGCCCTCAAGCGCTGCAGCAGCGCTCACCTCATGACGTCGAGCGCCCTTCGTCGCCGCAGTGCCACGCTACAAAGCGGCAACAACAGCCAAAAGTCCTCGGCGATGTCCTCTTCCTCGTCGTTTATGCCGTTTGCGGCGTTTGCCGATGCGATGGGCCACCACACCGGGGGCTCCCCGAGCGATCCAGACAGCGTTGACGAAGGACCCGCAAGCGCCGACGATGCTCCTCCTCCTGCGGGCGACGGCGGCGGTGCGGACGAATCCAACGGGGCCGGTTCCCGCCGGTCGTCCCTCGGCGCGATGCCCCCTCGCGTGCGCCGGCCGAGCAGCGCGACCTCCAGAACGGCGCCAGTGGTCGCCGTCGTAACGACTGAGGCCGCCTCTAGAGCAACCGGGACGCCATCAGGCACTGGCCTCGCCTTGCCATTGCCCCCATCAACCGCCGCGGCAGCATTGAGCAGTGCCCACGGGGGCGGCCACCCCTTTGGACGGATGGAGCAGTGGCAGCGGTCTCAGGCCGCGCTCTGGGAGGAGCGACGGCGGTCCATGGCGGCCTCCTTGCCCCCCTTCCCGGTCATCTTGGCCGCGACGGCGTGAAATGTCGTCGTTTGCCTTCCTTCGTTTGCCTTCAGTGCTACAACTACACTCGTGATCCCCTCCCCCCTTTTACAGTCTTTTGCATTTCGCGTTGCGACAAGCGAGAAAGCAAACCACCAGCGACGGCAGTAGGGCATCGCGCCTCCCCCGTGGAGGCAGGTGGCACTGCTCGACCATTTTGTCGCGGAACATACCGGTAGACACACTCTCCTTCCTCCCTTCCGCTTCCCCCATTTCTCCACGCGACCATCCCCTAGAGCTCTGTTCCAACTCTTGCATCTGTTTTTAGATTGTGTGCTCGTTCCCACGAGCCGCGATTGGTCGGCACAGTCTCGCGCACGAACCCTGCCGCGGGACTTCAAGGAAAATATCAACACTCGATCGATGAAAAGCCGTGACCGCGAGATGCAAACTTTTTCTCCCCTTTCGTGTGTTTGCCTCCGTTCGTTGATTCTTCAAGTCGTTGAAGTTGAATACCTCCCCCCTCCATGACCGCCCCAGTCGCGACATCGCCATGGTACAACGGTGTGATCACCGGGCCGGATTCGTTCAATGCGACGGGCGATTTCTCGTGGCTGGCGGTGCGCGCCGAACCCCGCATCGCCATCCACAACGGGGCTGTGTGTGTGGTCGAAATGATCAAGTGCATGTCGGCGACCAACCTCAGTGCGTCGTTTAAACTTCTACAGGGCCACGGAGTTACGCAAACGCCCGATTTGTACTTTGCGACTACCGACAGTCCTGTCATCGCGGGCATTGCAACGTCCACCACGGTCGCGGCAGAGAACGCACCCATGACGTCGTATCCCCCGCTGCCTTCCGACGGCGCGGCGCTCAACGACGGGTTGTCGACGGCGGAGCCTTATAATCACAGCTCCCGGGTCGCCACCCGAACCGACCCCCCCGAAGATGGTGAGGGGTATGCACCCGCGCCCTCATCTGGTCCTTCCATCGTGCGGCGTGTGTTCGTCGGGACGCTATTATTCGGGCTGCTATGCGTTCTCATTGTCATCCACTCGGAGATCACCTTGGCCATCGCGGTCGTCCCCATGTCGTCTTGGCTCAACATCTTGTACTGGGTTTTCTTGGGCGCCCCGGCCGTGACGCTGCTTTACGTCGTCATGATGTACTTCGTCTTGAAAAATCTACTCGACGACAATGACGCCATCGTCCTTCGCCTGGTGGCGGTTTACGTTTGGACACTTATATTTGTGATCGCACTGATGATTCCATACGCTTGGGCGCATGCCCAAGCGGCGGCGGCCGATCGACTCACGGATGGGGACAACAACGACGTTTCGGTCAACTGCTTCCAGTGGATGAACACGACCTTGTCACGCGCGGTCGTGCTCGATAGTAGACTTGAATTCATTTACTTGGAGGAGCCGACGTGGCGCGTGAATTACGAGGATTCCGTGCAGAAGATATTCTTTGACAAAAACGATGACGATGCGATCGTCGCGGCCTACTGCGTGGCGCCGATTGTGTACCGCGGCCTGGCGACCACGGGGTGTGCGAATCGGTTGGCCTTATACGCGACGTGTTATAGCCCAACGCCAGTGACTTGCTCGACGCCGGCGCTCGCCGCGTTGTGCGGTTGGACGCTACCCGCAAATGGCGTGGCATTGCGCGTGATCAACAAGAACGAAGAGTTCTACGGGGCGTTGGAATCTACGGGAGACGTCGACGGGACCTTTGGGGCCCTCGGCAAGACGCCAGATGTCGCGGCAGGCGTGGCCAAGTATGCCGTCGCCTATGGCGGCATTTCGGCCGCGGAAGTGGAAGAGCTCGGGGCCAAGGCGGTCGACCTCACCAACACCCTGCGGGGCGTCATCTACGGCGTTCACTTCATCTTGTCGCTGCTGTATGCTCTGCAGTGGATGTACACGCTGAACGAATGACCAATCCTCGCCAATGGCGCGCGGATATTCCATCGCCCGTGTGTGTGACATCGGGGACCCCCCTTCGCTCAATCTCTCTCGCCATCACAGTATCATTTCATTTCTCCCCCTTCTTCAACTGCTTTTCTCGTTTTGAACGTTTTGTCGCCATTGCGGCGGCACACATCGCGGTTTGCTGCAAAAGCTAAACGTTTTCCGCGCGACGTTTCATTGCCTCCTCACGTTGAGCCTTTCTCTCAACAGTGGTAGATCGTCCCTTTCTCCAGTAGACACCCCCTCCTCCGAGACATCATGGCCGCGTTGCATGCTGAAATCACCGAGAAGGAAAAGCACATTGTCGAAGTGCAGGGCAACATCAATTCGATGAAGGCGCAGCTGCAAGCGCTAGCAAACCGACAAGTCGCGCTAGAGCGAGAAAAGAAACGCTGCCAAATTACTCGCATCGAGCTGGCCACCCTGCAGCCTGAACACAAGGTTTTCAAGGGCATCGGCCGCCTCTTCGCGTCGATCCCCGTAAATCAGCTGGAGGCTGACATGAAGGACAAGGAGGAGAAGTGCGGCAACGAAGCCACGCGGCTCGGGGAGGAAAAGATCCGACTCGGCACCGTCCTCCAAGGCGAGGAGGAACGCGGACGCGTGTTGGTGACCGAGTTCATGAGCCTGATGCGCGCCGCTCAGTCTTTGAACGGCGGAAATAGCGGCGCGAAGGCGGCCCAGTAACCTACCCTCAATACTCAGTCCATGCCTTTGATGACTTGGTGGTCGAGAGAGGGAAGGGAGAACTGCAACGTGGCACCTCCACCGTCGCGTGCGGGGTGTTTCTGAGCATTAGCACATGGTAATGTTGCGTGCGTCTCTAGAGACGAAAAAAAAAGGCCCCCCCTCTTCCAGATTCTCCCGGGAGGAGGTGTTGTTCGTTGGCCAAGTCGAGATGTTGCGATGGTCGACGATGCTCATGCGCAGCAGCCGCAGGGTGACGATCCCCATCGGCATGCGGAAGCAGTCGTACCTTCGGCGGCTAGCGAAGCCAGGGGGGCACAAACCGTTCGAGACGAAGCCGGGGCCAGGCGTAGCGACGACCTCCACGGTCGAGGCCGTCCTGCCTTGGATGTTGCCGTCGTCGTCGCCATCCTCTTCCCCCTCGTCGGCTACCCTTGATGGCCAGCGCACGCCACTTCCCACGCCCCCCAACCCTTTCGGCCGTGATGCGAGTGGTCTGGCCGGTCGTCTTGCCGGGACGCAGATCGACGACCATGGCCACGATGCACTGGACTTGATCACGTCATCGTCATTGTCGCATCGTCAGAGGGACACAGAGCTGAGCGATACGTACCCCAGCGAGACAGAGCAGGAGGATGAGAATGCTGTCGTCCCTATCACCGCAAATGTGGGGTTCCGTGAAATCGCCAAAGATCACGCCGGAATGTCGGGAACGGATGGATCTCCCGTTCCGGTTGCGCTCGAATCCGGGCGCCGGGGTTTGGTGGCGCGGAAAGACACCGTTGCCCTGCCGCGTCATCTTTCGAAACTTTTGAGAAAAATTCAAGGTCTCTCAGCACGCGCGGGTAGTGGGAGAGCCAACCACGCGTGGGACGACAGTGACCTGGACGATTCGACTGGCCTCGTCGAACCGCCGGGCCACGCGCTGACCCGGAAGGATTTGTCGCAGACGGATCTCGCAGCCATTCGATCCGACGACCCGCTTGTCCTGAAACGTCAAATGCAGCACTTCGAAAATAAGATGAAGTATGGCGTGTTGACGCAGTTTGTCGAGGCCGATGAGTTTGCCCAAGAAAATGAGTTGACGGTCGTAGGCAGGAAGTTTGAACGAAATTTTTCGCGTTGGGCGGGCGCTCAGCTTCTCGGACAGTCGAAGTCTGCCGACATGGACGACATGAACCATTCGAAGACCTCACTCGTCCTCGCCACGACGCCCGGCGCCTTCAAGATTCCTCAAGTCCACCGCGACCCTTGCCCTGGCTGTGGCGCCACGTTGCAAGACACCGACGCCTCCAACTTTGGCTACACCACCGCCCATCATGTGATGACCTACATCGAAAACTGGCAAGAGGCGTCGAAGCGGCGATCGGAGTACGCGCAGCGCATGCACGAGCTCATGAACCACTGGGAGAAGCATGGACGCCGAGTCGGCGAGGAGTGGCTCGACTTCATGACACAAGAGGAATTCAACGCGATGTACCGGTTTACTGGTGAGCCGTTTGTGTGCCATCGATGCGTCTCGTTGCGATCGACGGGCTCTCAAGGGAAGAAATCGACGGCCCCTGTTAGCGCGCCGGACTTCACCGACAAACTGAGCGCGCTCAAGAACAAAAAGTGCGTCGTCGTCCTGGTGGTTGACATTGCAGAGTTCCCTGGCAGCATGATTCCAGATCTTCCGGGGCTCATTTCCATGAACAACGACGTCATTATCGCCGTCAATAAAATCGATTTGCTCATGGAAAAGCCGTTCAACTACCGCGGACACCGGATCGAACCGAAGAAGAAACGAGTTTCGAGGCACTATTTGTGCGAGTTGGTCCGAGGTATGGCCGAAAAATTCCAACTTCCTCGCCACCGAATTCGCAATGTGGTGCCAGTGTCGGCCAAGAAAGGTTGGTACATTGACGACCTCATCGTCGAGATCGAAAAAGCAGCCAACGTGACTCTCTATCGTCCCGGCAAGCCTCTGCCGACGTACTTTGTCGGTGCGACGAACTCGGGGAAGTCAGCCGTAATCAATGCCATTGCGTCGCAGCTCTTCGTTGCGCAGCCACCGCACCCAAACGCGGTCAAACAGTATTATACGCAGCCAGACACCCGCACGGGGCAGTTGAGGGTGCAATACCGTTGGGTCACCAAAGAGCCTTTACATTTGGTGGACATGAGTTTGGCGCAATCCCACAAACGGGAAAAATCGTGCCCGATCGTCACGAGCAGTCCGCTTCCAGGAACAACGGTCAACGCGATCGCGATCAAAATTGCCGTCAACGGTCAGAAGGACCCATCGAAAGTGCCGCAAAATGCCGTCTCGCAGCATCCTTTGTTGGAGCCAACCCCTGGCGCCAAAGCGCTCAAAAAATATCCCGACATTTACTTCTTCGATACACCCGGCTTGAATCCGGTCTGGGCGACGACCTTTCCACTTGCGGTCGAACAGCAGGCCAAATGCCTCATGAAGCGCTACGTACGGCCCCTGATGATGTCCATCGCGCCCGGCTACACGTTGTTTCTGAGTGGGTTGGCCGCCATCGACGTGGTGAAGGGGCCTCCGAAGTTGCTGCTCTGCGCCTTTTCGTCGAACTACGTGAAGACGTTTTTTGGCCCCACCGACCAATCCGATGTGGAATGGTCAAAGCACTTGGGCACGCTTATTCGCCCACCTTCCGACATAGACCAGCTGGGTGAATTGCGGTTGTCCGTCAAGCGCACCTACTTGTTCGAGTGCACGAGCGAGAATGTACATCGAGCTCCCAAGGCAGACATCTACTTTTGCGGATTGGGTTGGGTGTCCTTCTACGTGTCAAATCCGGCTGATGTGGTGTTGCGCGTCAGGACGGTGCCCGGGGTGGTGCACGGCCTGCGCCAGCCGTTGCGTCCCCGCGAACTGCGGATCCACCGAGGGTGGCCGAAGCTGCCTCGCTTCATGACCTCGGACCAGCCGGTGAAGCGACCTGTGCAGGATGTTGTGGAGCTCGTCGCGAAGCCCGTGCGCGAAAACGAGCCTGTCATGCGAGAGATCATCAAACCGACTGCACCGAAAACCGGGAGCACGGGCACGAACGCACCGTTCGACTTTATTTTGGAGAAACTACGCGAACAGGGTAAGGTAGTACCGCGATTGTAGTCCGCACACCCTTGCCGGATGCGCGAGATATCGGACGGCGGGACAAAGTGGTTTGAGTATGCCATACGTGAACCTTTCGCTTGAGGAGGTCATCGATTATTCATTATTTGTTGACCTGACTGTTTCGTCCCCAACAACGACCAAGGACGTTTTTTTTGCCCCGCGCGTGATGTCGATTCGGTATCGAATGGTGGCAGGGTGGATTCCGGCCTGGCGACGCGCGGCGCCAGGACAGATTGCCGGGTTGTGTTGGCCGAGGCCGTCTTGGAGCCATCGTGAGGCCGCCTCCTCTTCCTCCTCGACAGTGGGCGGCCGCAGCAACGATGAAGATACTGCCGACGAGGACTTCATCGTGACCGCCCGTCCTGGATGGAGCCCTCCGGCGAGTACACCAGCGCCGTCTGCGGCAGCGACGTCCGCCGGCGGGGATGCCGTCATTCCGCACGCGATGGCGCTCTCGGACGTGCTGAACGAACCGCTGGGCGTCACACGAGAAACGCGCCTTCCCACCGGTACGGTGTTCTCACGTTTTCGTAAGCCGGTCGCGGCTCCCGAATCGCCCCACCACCGTCCGGGATCTCGCGCGATGGACTCCAAGTCGGCACCCTCCGCGTACCGGGACGTCATGGAGAAGGATCGCGGCTTGACGTGCGATGCCAACCTTGAGGACGGGTCGGCACCTCCGACTCCGTCGGAGCCCTTGCCGTACGACAACGCCTGGCTGGCGGAACGCATGCTTGAATGGGAGGTCGAGGGCGCGTTGGACGAAACATGGCAGGATTCGAACCGCGCCCACATTGAGGACGTCGCTTCTCTCGTCGGCGTGCTGAAGGAGGCCAAGGTCCGGGATATCTGTGTGATCGACACAAAAGGAAAGACGTCGGCGTTCGATTACCTGGTCATGGGCACATGCGACGGCCCGCGGCATTTGCACCTCGCAGCGTGGGCCACGAGCGAAGCGGACCGCTACCAGCGAGTCTCGAAGCCGCCCAGAAAAAAGTCTGACGAATTGTGGGAATGTGTACCGATCGGGCGAATCGTCGTCAATTTAATGCAAGAAAGCTACCGAGACGAGGTGTTCATGGAACGGAAGTGGGCCGTCACGGAGAGCATGGACCCGCTGCACGCGGCGAAGTCGGCCGTGAGCGAGGGTCGGCAAGTGAAGGTGCACGGTCTTTGGACGTTGACGCTGAATTTGCAGGACTTGGAGGACTTTGAAGTCGATTACTGCAAGGAGGCCCTGATGTCGCAGCGGTAGTGCGCTACTGGCTCCCGACAGGGCCGCGACCCACGTTGAGTTATTATTGCCTGCGCACCGGATGCGTTGACCAATGTTTTGAACCAGTTGATTAATGATCGGAAATTGACTTCTTTTCTCCGGTTCTTTCTTGATCCGACTGCAAGCCAGTGGGTGCCGTAACGTAAGTAGAAACCGTGACTTCTCATGTCTCACCGTCGTGTCGACCCGTATGATGCTGAAGCTGGCTCCGAGAGTAGCCCCATGCGTAACCACCACGCGTCAGCCGTCCCACGCTTACGTCTAGCGGACGCCTATCAAGGGGCTCGTCATCCACAACACCCAGGAGCCGCTGCCGGCGTTGCCCGAGGAGGAGGAGCGAAAACAGTGCAGCGGCCGCCAATGGGAAAGCCGCGCGCCGGTGGTGGGGCGAAGGCGCCCCCTTGCGCTGCTCATCGTCATCGACGTGACAAGCATCCCCTCCTTCCCGCCATGCCGCTGTCAGCTCGCGGGGATGCGGTCGTCAGTCACCAGACAGACCCCGTCCATTCCTACGACGCCGGGTTTCAAGCTGAGCTCCAAAAATACCCCGAATGGCACGAGGCCGCGAACGAAAGGAAACACTTGATAGCTGCCATTACCACCGAGCGGGCCCTGCGCAAGAAGGAGGACGCCAAGTTGCTCGCGGTGAAGCGAAAGTTAGACGTCGCGGCAAGCGACTGGTCCACCGTCGCGGGGCGAATGGCAGTCAGCGCGTCCGCGGGCGATCGTTTGGCGGTCCTCGCGGACGAAACACAGCGCCTCTATGAACAGCTGGCGGAACGAGAGGGCGACGGTCTGCTTCTCAAATCGCAGTACGCCGCCGCCGAGAAACAGTACAAACAGCTTGACGCTAGCGCAGGGAGCAAACAGCAGCAGCTTGAAATGTCACTGAACCTGCGGCGTCTCAAAGACGCGCAGCGAAAGCGCACGGTGATGGCGCAGCATGTAGCCGCACTGGAAGCCGATTGCAAGGCCCTCGAGGACAGACTTCAGTTCGGAACGGCAACGGGGAGCGTCGTTTCAGATGCGGTGGTCGAGCAACGCCGAGTCACCGGGTTCGAAGAAATCGAGGCCTTGCGTCGTGATTTGACGACACGACGGCAGGTTGCCAAGGAACAGCTCCTCGAAGAACTCGCTCAGCGAGCCAAGCACGTCTTGCGCGACGACGCGGAGCACGCTGACACGAAGCAGCAGAAAGAAGCGGTGAGCAGCAAGTTCACCCATTTGGATGTGACCCGACAAGCCGCGGCGGTCGACATTGCGGACTTGCGGCAGCAGCAAGGCACCATGGAGGCCACGATCGCGGACCTCAAGACGCAGCGTTCGATCGTCGAAGAGTCGCTCGCGTCTCGGACGAAGAAGCGCGAGGCCGCGGTGGCGGTGGTGCCGTCCAAGCGCGCGGAGGTTGACCGATTGCGTGCGCAACTCAAGCGGCACACGTCTGAGAGCACCGCAAGAAGCATGGCCGGGCCAGGCGCAAATAGACTGTCCACCGAAGCCACGAGCGACGCCGCCGCATTTGAAGCTGAACTCAGCGGCATGCGCGACATGTTGGCCTCAGCGGCGCGGCGGGTGGACAAACTAGAGAAAGATCGGAGCACGCTGCAGCAACGGCAGCAAGGCGCGGAGGCCGAATTGCGAGACACAGCCGCGCAGCTGCCGATGATTCAATCGAAGGTCAAAGAATCAACTGACCGGATTAAGGAACTGACACGCCGCGCCGAAGCGGCCGAGGCCGACGCGGCTGCCTCTCAACAACGCGTCGAGGAGGCTCGACAAGTCATCGCCGCGTCGCAAAAAGACGCCGTGATCGCCGATCTTACCTCATCGATCGCGCGGAAGCAAAATGCTGTCGATGACCTGAGGCGACAGAACGCCGAACTCGCAGCGAAAGTTGCGTCGTGTGACAAAAAGCTCCGCGCACGAGGTTTGACGGTTTGACAGCCAGACAGACTCGTGTTCAATAGTAGTAGTCTCGATTCGCCGGCACGCCCCCGCTCCGACTCACCGACTCGGTCGATGAACATGCCCTCCATGTTTGTTTTGGTCACCACAGGAGCGCGGCTCGACTCGTTCTTTACGGTCGTGGCGGACCTGAATGTCCGCTTCGTTCGCAGGGACAGAGGATGTGCCACAAGGCCGACCGGATTCTTCTCCTTCTTGGTACTTCATTTGCAGCGAGCAACCAGCCGCTAACGTGCGCGTGTGCATCAACGCGGATCGAGGTATTCTCTCCGTTTGTCCGCTCGGCAGTCACCCCGACCGTGACTTAACCTCGCAGTGGCGTCTGTCGGAAGGGCGAAATTGTCAACCGTGCAAATCAGTACTTGTTGTCGTGCAGGCCTCGCGTTGCCAGCGGCCACGAGCCCCGGCTGTGCGTCGAGGGCCATGACTGTGCTGACGAGCGCTCGTGGATCTTCGATCGCACGGACGGGTCAATTCGACCCCGTCACAACACTGGTCTGTGCCTGGACTTGGACAATGGGGTGTCCGACGAAGGCGCGAGACTTATTTTCTACAAATTTAAAAGCCTCGCGAATCAGCGCTGGCGTCTTGTTCCCAGCGACCCACCGCCTCTTCCGCTTTGCTGCGCCGTTTCCGAGTGCCTCTTGGTGCCTTTCCGGAGGCAGGACGATGCGACGCCACGGTGCGCCATTCACACAGCGTACCACCGGCAACCTGAGGGACCCGAAGCTGCCGCGGCGCCCGATGCCGCGCCGGCAGTAATCGGCGTGGCCGCTGTTCGCCCTGAAATGGCATGCCGCCACGTGGACGGTGAGGTCGCTTGCGGAGACAATCGCGAATTTGGTGTTCGATGCCCGGCTGCCGCGGTGCCAGGGGCCACGTACTGCGCCGTTCATCTGTGCCGCCGCTGCCTGCAAGACGTTGCAGTGACTTGTGATCGGGATGGTTCCCATAGCGCAGACGCGGCTCAGTTTCAATGCACTTTGACCGAGTGCGCTTGGCCGTTGCTGGCTGCTTTTCAGCAGCTCGATGCCGTGGACGCCATGTCACGCCTCGTGGCTCCCGACACGTTCGAGGTGGCCATGTTCCACGTTGCACACGCCATCACACATCGACTCACCGTCGTATGTGGTTTGTATGGCGGTTTTGTGAGGGATTTTTTGTTGCGCCGCGAACGTGCCAATGATATCGATGTGGTGGTCTTTTCGTCCGATCCCCTGAGACAAACGATCGCCGATGGGCGACAGCTGCTGTGGGATTGCGCCCGTCAACTGGAAGCGTGTTTCTCAACCTGGCCGGCAGACAGCACGGAATGCGCGCCGACGGGCACGGCTCGGGACTACCTCTTGAAGCTTACCTTACACGTGCCGCGGACCGCGCATGCAATCCGCGTGGAATTTTGCCTTGATGGAGCGTACCCACCAGGGGAGGTTGATGCGGACGTCAACAATCTTTTGGTTGTGTCCGGAATGTCACTGTTGCCGAGGGATGTCTCCATCCCGTTCAGCCCCTTTCATGCGCTCCGGCATGTGGCACGTCACCAATTTGCGTACGTCTGGCAAGGGTGGACCAAGCTTTCACCTTCGCGTATCGCCAAAATGGTCCATCGAGGCTGGAAACACACCGCCACGATCCCAAGTTCAGTGGAAGCGGCGAACCGCACCGATGCATCAGACACGTTTCCGCCGTGGGCCATTTGTCCGTCGATTCGCCGCGGGTTGTCAATTTCATCTCCCTCCCAGTGACTCATTCGATCATTCCCACAGGACCTTTCAAGTGTCAGGACAAGGGGAAACTCCTGATCATCAGCTTCCTTCCTTTTTTTGATTTTTTCTTTTCAGACTACTCCATCCTTCTAGCAGAGGCGTTTCGGTTGTCTTTTCCAACCTTCCCCCTCACTCTCCCCTTATCCGTCGGATGAGCGCCCCGCCGCTTGCGCCTCCCGTGACGGTGGCGGACTGGTGGTCGACCCATTTCGCGGCCCTCGATCCGCTCGCCGCCAGCGTGTGCTTTGGCGCGGCCGTCGTGGCCACGTACGGGTTCAACGAGGTTGTGCAACAACAGCATCGTCACCGAGCTGACGGCGAGCCGCCGCAACAACAATCGTCGCCTCCCCTTGACGAGGAGAGCCTCCACTCACCCTCAGACTCCACGACGTTGATGTCATCGTCATCGTCACTGATCGTGTTTGTGGATAAGCTTGACCGCCTGGCCGCTTCGGTGCTGCCCCGGGTGCTTCTCCCTAGCGGATTCGACCTCCCTCGGCATCACACGCCGTTTCGTCCACTGCTGCCCCACCGGTCGTGTGAAGGGCCCAATGGGCAGCACCGCGCTTCCCTCGGTGACCGTATTGCGCATTGGGTCGCGACGTATTTGCTCGGTGGAGCGTTCATGTGCCGAACCGTCGCGCCTCCGGGATTCGCCGGCGGTCGTTCGCTTGTGCTCCCACCGCGCGTCGGATACGACGGTGAGATGGTTGGGGTCGTTGCACATCAGCAACGGAGAACACCGTCTCGACACCGCTCGGCGACGGTGCCCGCAAAACCCCAATATTCCAACTTCTCAACACTCACCATCACGGCTGCGTTGCACACGCCGCTGTCCGCGCTTCTCGACTCCACCACCCGAGAAACCACGAGGCCGCCTGTCGCCGCCAGCGATCGCCGAAGCCGGGAACGGATCATGCCAGGTGGTTACGGGGTCGACTCCGACGTCGACGACTCTCGCATCGATGTGGCCACGTTCCCTGAAGCGAACGAGGTGAGACAGACGGAGCTTCCATCCCTTGCCGTGTTCGGTTCCGTCGACGAGGCTATTCCAGCGCTGGAAGGCGGCAGTGGTACCGTGCCGCCCATGATGTTGATGTGGGACTTTTCTGTTGCGCCAAGCGACGACGAATCGCAGCGGTACCGACAGAGGCTCAGCTCCGAGGAACCGTCCACCTCAGTTCACCGTACGGCGCCTTGTGGCCGCGGCGACGATGCAAAACGGCCACGGCAGCGGCAAGTTTACGATGATCGTCACCGAGCCGTCGATGATTTAATTGCGAGCATAGCGCCCCTGCGAGATGCGCAGGACGTGAAGCAACTCTTCGACCGCTGCGCAGCCGAAGGACGCTGGACAACGGCCCTCCGTGCGACCGAGTGCTTGCAGCGGCACCGGGAGGATCGTGTGGCGCGGATCGAGGAGGTGGAGGCCACTCTTCAAGCACTCATCCTTGCCCAAAAGCGTGATGTTGTGCTACGCGTGCTTGAACACCAACGTGACGTCCCGCTGTCCGCTGAAACGTACGGTTCTTTGCTGCAGCTGTTTCAGTCGGATCCCAACGACCACGAGGGGTCCGAAAAGGGGGGCACCGGGCGCCAGTCAAACAGCGCGCTCGGTGTTTGGCTCCATCTTTGCCGTCACATCGGCTCCACACCGGCGCACTGGGAGGCCCACCCCGTGCTGTTGGAACCCGTCCTGCGGTTTCTAACCCGAACTGATCCGCCTCGCGCGTTGACGATCCTGTCGTCGTTGCTGCCAACCGCAAGGAACGGTTCGGATGGTGCTGCGGACATTGCGACGACAACGACAACGACGGCGTCGCACGCCCTAATTGGATGCCCGAGTCCCGGTTTCTCTTCGCTCCCCATGGATGCGGCCGTGAGGCTCGCCGGGGACGCCGTTTCGTTCGTCTTCGGTCAGGAGCATTATGCCGCTGGGCACGGTGCGGGGCTTCGTTTTTTTCAAGCGACGGGCGGACGGTATCATGCACCGTTGCTGCTTCGCGTCCTACATACTCGTCAAGGGGAACAGTTGGCGCTCGCTGCGGCTAGTCGCAAGGTCACCAGCCAATGTGCACAGTGGAAACTTGCGCTCGACGTGGCCGCTGCCGCACCTCTAACCTGTCCGTTGACGGCTGAGCAGTTCGCGCACCACCTGCTGCGCCGAGCACCGCGAGACAGTCCGCCCGATGGAGGCACTGGCGACAAGGCGGAGATGCGTTCGCTTCAGCAGCGGCTTTCTGCGTCACCGTTGACCCACAGCGCACTCGGCGTGCTCACGGCAGCGTGCACAGCAGACGCCGGCCGTTCCCGCTGGAAGGTCGCGTCCGTCCTCCTGAGCGCTTGTCTGCGGCACCACAACTATGGCGGCTGCCTTTCTCTTGCCAGCGTCCTCTCTGAGAACGGCCAGTGGGCGGCGTGCTTGCGTGGCTGCTCGCAGCTCCTAGCTCTCCGGCGCATGCCGCCGCCAAACCGCGAGGAGCTTTCGTTATGTGTTCACGCCTCCGTGCGCAGTGGCCAATGGGCATCCGCCCTGTTTTGGATCGAGCGTGCCCACAGCCGCGGAATGCGGTTCGCGCCCAACGTCTATGACGACGTTTTTCGCAGCCGCTGCCACCGGTGGGACGCTTCTCTCCGCGCCTTTCACACCATGTCGCAAGTTGGAGGCCGGTGCAGCAGCGACGGCGTCCGGTCACTGATTGTCAACGCGGCCGATCAGGCCAGCGCGGCAACAATACTCGACGCCCTGGGAGATCGCGTGGAATGGACCCGCTGATGACCCCTGTTGTTTGTGGATGGAAGACGATCGATTTCCTCCAAAGCAAAATGTAACTCGCCTTCGATGGGTCCGCTTTTTGTTTTTGTTTTTTTCCACAAGGGACCCCCCGACGAAAGAGTGTGAGAGGTCCCCTTCCTCCTCTCGGTCTTTCATGGCCACGCCGAGTCCCGACCTCGCTCGGTTCATTCAGGCGTCGCGCGTCGAGCGCCGCGTCATGCGCGACGTGCGCATTGGCCACGATGCGGCGATCGCCGTCACTCAGCGGCAATTCGACACAGGGATATCGCAACGCTGGAGTAACTTCGAGCAGGGCCGTTTGACGACACTGTTCAACATGTCGCTCATCATCCGCGACGATTCGCAGGCGTCGGCAGGAGGGGGCACCAAGTCCCCAAGACGCCGTCGCAGTCCGACGAAGACGCCCGAGCGTCAAACCGTGCGGCCCCCTCCCTCGACATCGGTCGGTGCCGCGGCGTTGTCTTCATCGCTCTCGCAGGACATGGGGGTGATGTCGATGAGCCACCACGACGATGACGATGACGACGAGGGCACGCGCGACTTTCTGCCTACCGAATTGTTTCAGCTTCTGTCCCGCGCTGAGATCGAACGTTTGAGAAAACTGTTCGCGGAGGCGGCGTCTGCGACCGAGGAGTTCGACCGAACGCACGCCATTCAGCGGCGCATGCTTCAAGCGCTTGCTCCGCCGCCGTCCATTCCCATTAAGCATGACGACGATGGGGTCGAGCGGAGCGACGTAGGGCCGCCTGCCCATGACGACATCGGCTGTTGCCCGTTGAAAATGACGTCGTCGCGGTTCGTTGCGGTGGTGCAAGAAGCGTTAGCGCGATCGGGTCACCAGCCGGGGAAGCTGCGCCACGTCGAACAAGGCCTCAAAGAACTGTTCGATCAGATTGACTTTAATGGTTCAGGAGACATCGACTGGGAAGAGCTCACGCAATTCTTGATGTTCGCCGCGGAACGTGGCGCGGCTGAGGATCAAAACGAGAAGCCGGCGTTGCACATGGTGAGGCATTTTTCCGTGCCCCGAGGTCTTCCTGGGTCCGCGGAGTTGACCTACGTCCCATCGCTGGACATGTGTATGCTATGGACCTGCTTTCCGGCCGACGACCGGACGCGCTTGCTTCTTCTGTCGATCCCACCAGCCGCGTCCGTCACCGAGCTAGCCGCTGGGTCCGGAAGGACGAAAGGCGATTCCAACGACCAAGCGGGCACCGGCGTCACGGTATCATCGCCAAGTTTGTTGGCTCTGAAAAAGCTCAAATCCGCAAATGGGTTGAGTTCGTGTCCGGGAGAATCGTCGAGCGAGCGCGACCACGTCGTTTCGGAGCTCATGCTAGCGGACACTGTCCTCGCGGTTCAGTTCCTCGACGAGCCTTTCCATGAATTCCTCGTCTCGACCCAGGCGGCTACGATGCATCACGTGCAAACGCACGAACCGCTGTCCTCCCGGCGAACACAACTTTATTTGCGCCGTTCACGAACGCTGCCTTTCGTGGCGTCGTCGCTTGCTTGGGCGGACGCTCGCGTCGCGGCACCGACACCCCATATACTACTAGGCACCAATGACGGCCGCCTCGTTGCGGTGAGCGCCACGGAGTGGCAATCTGGACGAGGCGGCCTCGGCCGGCCTACGTTCGACGTGCCCGTCAGCGATGCGGCGCGGCGTCGCGAAGCATCGGCCACGGACCGAGGAAGCCACACACAATCGACGACGCGCGAGCCTTTGACCGAAAGACACGACCACGAAAGCGTCACACGTATTCTCATTATACGATCTGGCAAGAAAGCAGTGGCCGCCACGCTTTTCGGCCACGTGATGGTGATCGATCTCCGGCGAATGGTCGTGCTGCACTCCCTGTCGCGGGCCTCAGATCGCATAGGGAAGACACGGGAGCTTTGCTTCGCGCCGGTGCTTAACGTGCTGGCCACGGCTGGGCACGGCAGCAGCGTGTCGCTATGGATGCCGTCCCAAGCGGGCCGCGACTGCGGCCTTGGGGAGCTCGAAGACCGTATGCTGCCTCATCGCGATCGCGTGGTCGCCATGTGGACAGACCCACGTACGTTGCCAGGCCAACTCGTTACATTCGATGCCGAAGGCGTGTCGAAGAAGTGGGATCTCCGGACGATGCGCTGCCTGGAAACGAGTGAGCCCTGCGCCGTGCTCGCCATGTCGGCGACGGAGTGTCGCGTCCGCGGGGATGGCGATGACCGAGGCACGAACGCCCTCTTGCCGGGGGACACTGCCTCGAAGCGACGAACGGCGAGCGCCGCCGCCACCCTTTCGTCTTATTCACCGGTACCACCCTCCGTCGCGCCGCTGCACGTGCTGTGTGGCTGCATGGTCCCTCATTACGCCGGCACCGCCGCCCTATCAACAGTGGGGAACCGCGCGCTACCGCGACGTTTGACCCACGACGGCGGCGACGGCGATGCCGACGAGGAATACAAGGAGGGCGACGCCGCCAGTGGAACGGGGCCCCGCGGGGGTGCCACGCGATTTTTCCTCTTTGCTGTACCTTCGAGCAACTTTCACGGGCAGCTGTGCGAGTTGGCGCTCGCGCCTGTGCACGAGCTCAACGCGCTGAAAGACAAGCTGCGTCATGTGGTGACGTTGGTGTCGTCCGTGTTCGTCGATGATGCGCACAACCGGTTGATTTACACCTACGGCGACACCGTCGTCATGTTCGACTTGCGCACCGGTCGGATCTCAGCGGTGTTGCCAGCGGTGATTTCGTCCGGGGAAGTGTTGAGTGGAGTGTCGGTGGATGCTACGGGCCGGCGACTGGTTCTGGGTTCTCGAACGGGCACGGTCGCAATGGTGAATGCCGCGACTGGCGTCGTTGTGGGCGGCTGGCGGCCACATGACGCGGCCGTTTCTTTCGTTTGGACGGAGCACCCTTCGCTACTCGTGTCCGTGAGCGCGGACGGCGTGGTGAAACTGTTCGACTCGACGGGCGAACGTCAGGAGCCGTTTTCGCAGCTAACGTTGCCACTGGTATTCCCGGCGCGTGTGTCAACGGTCACTCCGCACGTTGGTGGCAGCTCGTCGAATGGCGGCGTGGCTTCTAGCGGCGGCGGCACCTCGACAAGCTTCATCGTTTGCGATACCGGCCACCGCATTCATATCGTCGAATTGCTGGAGTCGGTCAGCAAAATTATTTTGGCCGGCGAGCATCTCATCCCACTGCCCCGTCGCCCCAACATGATGGCCATGTCCGTGGGACCTGGCATCCACCGAGTTCCGAACGTCCCTAGACCTGCCACATCGAACAACGCTGCTTTGGACCCGTCCCTCTTTGTTCCGCCCGCCGCTGTCGTCAACGACGAAACGAACCGCCAAGTCTACGATTTTGTGAAACCCAAGATACCTGAGTGCACCGCGGTGGTGTCACTCGCACCCACCTGCCCCGCGTTCGTGGTTGCCGATGCGTCAGGCTATTTCTACTTGATGTCGGATGCTCACGTCGCTCCTGCGTGCAGCGTTCTCTTCTCTTGGGAGCACGTTCCCCCGCGTGAGCACGTCGAGGATGGCTCAACCGTCGTCGCTGCGATGCACTACCGAGCTAGCGACAATACCGTGTTTGCCGCCGATGACCACGGCTGCGTGGCGTTGTGGGACATACATCGGATGCTGATCGACACAGGTCTCTTGCAACCGGCGGCGAGTTTGGAGGAGGGGGAGCAAGTCGTCGTGCAGCCCCTTTCCTCACCGCAGCCTGCATCGGCGGGACAGTCATTGGCGGTCAGACCGCCGTCAGCTACCACACGGGGGGCCGCCGCAGTATCGTCATCCGCTCAGCGCGGTGATCGACGGCTCAGGTCTTCGTGCGACGTCGATTACATCGAGGGAAGCATCACGTCACCGCGGCTGCTGTGCACCTACGCGGTGTGCCCCGTGACGCCCCTGCTGCACATCACGCTGCTCAAGCTGACGGGCGAGGATGTGATCGCGGCGACGGCGAGCGACGGGCGCGTGCTGCTGCTCACCGTCGGAGCAGGCAACGTCATGGGTGTGATGCAGTTCGACAAGAAGTATGAGAAGGAATCGCCGCATCCGTTCCCCTTTGGTTGCGTGACGCCGAATGCATTCGACCAAATGCTAGAGGAACAGCAGCGCTTTACGCGGGCGAAGCGCCACTGGGCCACGGTGCGTTGCAATGTGATCGGGTCTAAGGCGGTGCTCGCGGTCAGCGCCAGCGCGGCGGTGAAGCGGCGACAGGCCACCGGTGGGTACGTGACAACGGGGGGGGCGTCCGCCGCCGAGCTGATGTTCTCACCGCAAGCGGACTCCGCGAGCAACGTCGTCCGTGGAGAAGACGACGGCGGCGCGGACCGGAATTCCAATAGCGGCGTCGCGGTGAGCGCGGCGGACGCGATGCAAGAGGCGGTGGATGAGCTGTATTTCGCCACACTTCAAAAGCAACACGCCGCGAGACAGGGCATGAACGCTGCCGCAACGTTTGCGCCAACGCGGCCCAATTCACCATCGGAGCACAAGTCAGTTTGCAGCGTTGCGAGATGGCAGCCCCGACGACTGGCCGGGAGCGTTTCCTTCGTCAGGGAAACACAACGACGTCGCCGAGATTTGATGTCGAACGCGCTTTCTTCGGGCGACAGCGATGTTAGTGTCGCGACTGCCACTCACAATTTGACCGACAGCGACGAGCATCACGGTGTGGTTGTCACACAAGGATCGGCGAGCAGGAGAACCGATGCCGTCGGGCAGCACCAAATCCACGAAGACCATGCTGCGAGCGACGATGCGGTAGTGGCGACGCGTTCTTTGATGGATGCCGTTGGCAGCAAACTGTCACAGTTGCGGCTGGATGAGATTGACCGCCTCAACAGCCGCCCGTTTACCAAGTGGCTTGACCCCGCGACGGCAAGCGTGCCTCTGCTCGCTGCATTCGTACCCGCTCCCGTCACTTTCGCGCCTAGCATCCTGGAAGCGCTCACGTTTCCAATGGCGAGCGCCGCCTTTCCCTCCGACGCGCCAAAGTTCGAGCAACCCCCATCCTGGCAACACGCCGTCTTGTCGAGCTTCAGCAGCCGTCATGCTGACATCGAGGTGGTTGAAACACACGAACTGATTCGATGGGATGGCCCCGAGTGGTCTCGATCGTGTTCCACAGGTGGATCCGTCCACGCCGCACGGCGGCAACTTGTCCTGGCGACAGACGCCGCGAACCACGACGATGTGGCTCGGGTGGGACGTAAGGACCCGCTCGCCCGACCCATCACACCGGATGGACGTGTTGCCGTGGCAGTAGGTGAGACACACATGGAGGCCACGGCGGTTGGCGCCGATGACGACGTCGATGACTCGACAAGTGTCGGAAGCGTCGAATCGCTTCGTTCCGGGGCGGTCGTGGCCACGGCGTCTCACCGCCAGCAGCACCAGCAGCATATCCCCAGCGAAACGGCAATGCAGCTCAAGCGCCGGGCTCGTGACGAAATACGCGTTCCCTTTGAACGTGCACTGACGAACGTGAGCGCGACGATCGTCGTCCTTCGTGAGACGGCGCGGAAGGTCAGTGAGGCGGCACCGGACGTCGCTAACATGAGACTCGACCGACCACTCGCTCCCGTGACAGTTGATATTGTTGACCCCGCGGCACCGCGGCTGTCACCGACAGCCGCCGTGACGAAAAATGATGACGTGGCGGAACACGTGGCGGGTGATGACGACACAAAGGAAACGACGCCCTCGATCGGGAGGCGCCCGCTGCCGCTGTCGGCCACCAACCGCAAGGTGCGAAAGGGCTTCACCCAGCGTCTCAACGACTCGCTCCTGGGAGGCCTGGCGTCACGGGTCGCCGTCTCGCTTTCTGGTGATATGTCGGAGACCGCCGGTGATGTCGTGTCCGCCGTGACCGTGATGACGCGTGATTCGCATGATGTGCACGCGGCGCAGGTTCGCCATCCCCGCCCGTCTTCGGGATACCGCCCCCCGACCTATCACGGATTGACGTCGCCGCCGAGTTCGTCACCGCAACCACAGCTGCGGCCATTGTCGTCCTTGGACCGAAGCAGCGGCGGGTCCGCCGCGTCGTCACCGACGCCCCTCGCCGCATCGTCTCCGGCGACGATGAGGCGTGCGACCGCTCCGGGCGCAGTCGACGCTCCGCGCGCAGCGGTTCACGGTCGACCGATGTCAGCCGGGAAAGCGATTGGAAAGTGGGCGGATCGCCTGCCAGAGCGCTGTGCCAATCAAGTCAGAGCCACGGAGGCGCAACGCTCTCCGACGTGCGGTGCTACTCTGTCACCAATGTTGCTGAACGGCAAGCCCTCGACCATTATGGACCCCTCGTCGATGGCACGACGACCCCCACGCCGCCTGCCTTCTGCTTCTTCGTAGTCGTATGTTTGCCGTCTTGTAGACTTAGCGGCCCCCCTCGATTGATTTTTGACCGAACACAACGAACATTGCCGTGGTCACTCGATGTGCTTGCGCTTTTGCATCCTACCCACGCACTGTGGTGCTTTCCTTTTCAAGCTTCGCTACGACGCAAAAAAGAAAACGTCACGATCACAAATTTTCTGGAACCATGTCAGATTCGCAGGTTTGGAAGTATGCGGAGTATCTTGGCGTCGACCTCAAGTTGTACCCTGAGCTGTACGAACTGATGGAGTCTGGCTTGAAGTGCCCCCTCCCGGACGGATGGCAACTCGTACGCGACGGGGCCACTGAGCAGCACTTTTTTGTCAACAGTGCCACGCAGCAGCAGCAAGCGGATCATCCAATGGACGACATCTTTCGCGAGCGTGCGAAGCGACGTATGAGCGAACTAGGTCCGCGGAACGGGTCCATGCCACGAACGGCGCCGACGTACATGTCGCCACCTGGGTCACCTTTGGCTGGCTTGTCCCAGCAGCGCTTGGCGCCTGTCCCAATTGGCAATTTGTTCCGATCAACCGGGCCGTGGACGAAGGCGAAAAGGTTTCGCTACTACGTGTACTTATTTCTGGTGTGCCTCACCGTTCAGCTCATAGTCGCGCTCGGAGTGTATCGGCTCTCATTCTTCGACATAGTGGACAGGAACGCGTCGACGACAGAGGAACCCGCAGCTGATGACGCTGCCGCCCCCACCCCGGCGGCCAAACAAGCTCCCGCGAAGGCCGTGGAAGAAGTAAAACCGGCCGAGGAAGAGGGTTGGTTTTAAGGCAGATTCCCCCCTCCTCCTCCTCCGTGTCTTGTGTTGCCCGCTGCTTTTTACTCCGTCGGCCCCTCCGTCGGCCCCTCCGTCGCAAACTCGTTGTACTCGTCTCACGTTTCCTTCCTTCCCCTGCGCGGTTCCATCCCGCTCCGTTCAGAAATTGTGTCTCACACCGCGGCATGTTCCACCGATCTCTCACTTTAGGTTTTACCACCGACCACACCGTTCACAATACAAAAGCATAGCAGAGGTTTTTTTTCTGACCCCGGTGGGAAACCAAATGGCATTGCCGTCCGCCTTTCTTCTGTTACCAATCTTGCTGGTCGTGTTCGTCGGGCGTGACAGCTGCTGGCTGTCGCTGCAAGCAACAATCGACAGCAGCCCGACGACCGGCATCCGCCCCTCGCTCCTCGTCGCGGCGTCGAAACGAGAACGACCTCGCAAACCCATGACGATTGTTCGCGAGCGAAGCACTGTTAAGGTGGGTCCCCCCGCGACACCACCTCTGGGATTTGCGAGTGGGGTCCCGCGATCGGTGCCCGGGGGTAATACGGTTGGCCGTTATCAAAATCAGTTGCCGCCTGGCGTGAAGGCGTGCCAGGAAGGCGACGTGCTACGCGTCACCTTCGAAGCGGGTGACAAAGGCGATGGCCGCCTCTACGCCAACCTTGCCAACGTAGGCTTTCACTTGGTACAGGACGGGGACGTGTTCGAGTACGAGATTATGTGGAACGAGCCTGATTGTAACTGCGGCGCGGAATACGAAGCAGGCAGCACGTACCGGCTTCGAGATCACGCGCCCCGAGATGGCCAGGGATACTCACCTCACAGCGAGCGCAATGGGAACATGTCCGGCGTCACGTATAAACGATGGTACAAGCGGCGGTGGTCCATGGAGCCCGTCATCGGTCGGTACGTGGACAAGTTCGTGCTTAGCGCCTACGTTACAGCGGGCGCCACCCGAACGGCCTTCTTGCGTCTTTGGCGGATCATTAAAGTCACAAACGGCGCGGAAGAGGTGCGAAAGGCCATTTTTAGCGACGGGGGCAATAGCTTGATCGCGAACAGTTACTTTCCGGGAACCGTCACGACGTCTTGCCAAGCGACGACGATCGTCGAAGGTGTGACGAGTAGCGTTTCAGGGTTGTCCCGAAGTCCAGCCGCGCCCCATGTTCTGACCCTCGGAGGGTTTGTCACTGCGACGCGTCTACTCGAGCCGCAAGACGATTCGGGTGTCGGTGACTTACGCGCCCCGTACCGAGTGTCTGACGGCAACCCACGATGCCTGGACAAGGACGCACCGGCGCCCGCCCCCCTCGTTGCCATCGCATCGACCGCCGTCCCCATCGCCTCCGTTCTCCAACCGGGGGCCCCCATGTGCGTCGCCGATCTGCCGCTATTTTGGTTGCAAACGGATCCCTTGACACAGCTACGACGCCTTTCCGAGGCTCGCGGCCGGTTGAACGCAAACGGAACGGATACGCTTGAGTTGGTGACGCTGGACATCACCATCCGCCATGCCGTGTTTAAGGACGTCGTTCTCGTTCACGTGCTGCACGCCGAGTTTGGAAGGCAGCCGCCGCAGCCGCCCGACGAGACGCCCCCAGTGACCGCCGCAATGACGACGTTCCGGACCACAGCGCCCTCTGTCCAGGGCGACGCATCACCACCTTCGAGCGGTAGAGTGACACCATATGCGAAAGACCTTGGGCAGCCCACGCATCCTGCAACCGTGATCAATCGGTGGAGCCTGCCTGCGCCGCTTCCGCTCCCCGCGCCGTTTTTCGTCGCCTATCCATGGCCCGTGGAAACAGCTTTGTCGCATTTACTGCAAAAGGCCGTGGTCGACGTTTCCGCGACGGTGCGCATGGTTCCAGCCGTCTGCGGCCAGCGGACGCACACAGCAACCGCGGCGAGCACGGCCCCGGGATGCCTGGCGGCCGGGCAGCAGCTCTGGAAGAGCATCGTCATTTCATGGGCGCTGGATGCCAATGGCTAAGAGCGCGGGAGGACTCTTCTTGGCCTCTCTTTGGGTTTGGGCGGGCACAACCCCCCCCCTCCCGGGTTGCGCGTCACCCGATTGCAACGACCGCTTGATTGCGGCCCGCTCTCGACGGGTTCCCAATCACTCGAGTCGCACAGCTCACGGCGCTGCTGGAGGCGATGTCGTTCGCGGCATGCTGCGGAAGGCATTGGATGCGGGAGTAGTGAGGACGAAAGCAGGCCGGACATTTTTTTACCGTTCGGCGCACGTTGAGTGAATGACGACCGGCGGCTAATCCACCAATCAGAGGCCAATTTCCGTGAAAAGAAGAACGAGAGGGAATAAAAGCAAAAGGGCAGCAGAATGATCATCATGTTTTTTTTCCCGAATCGTCAATCAGCAATTGTCCGTTCAAATTTTCATACACGTTGACAAATGGCGTGCTTTGGCTTGACGATGACGGACGTGGCGGCGACGATTTCCTCGACGCCGGCTCACCGGCTGGCGTATTCCAATGACGCCGAAGTCCAAGCGTCGCCCTGCGGTGGTCAGTGTGCCCCTCATCGGCAAAACCACCGTGACAGGATCGCGAATATGGATTGCACAAGACTTAATCAGCTTGCGCAGGCCGGCGACCGCTGGCTTTGTCGATTTTTTCGCACGAGTTTAACGGCGCTGGATTGTACGGGGCTCAAACTACTTGCGAGGGTCGGCGACAACTGGCTGTGCGGCTGCACCAGTTTAACGGCGCTGGATTGTACGGGGCTCACGCAGCTTGCGGTGATAGGCAACGACTGTCTGTGCGGCTGCACCAGTTTAACGGCGCTGGAGTGT
>ERZ1292630.857-Hain-H41-02um-R3-857-length-30726-cov-6_pt1 | contig 28971 bp, 29 predicted proteins | sample MGYA00564408_ERZ1292630 | MGnify/ENA primary metagenome ERZ1292630 (study PRJEB36523, sample SAMEA6512641) | groundwater metagenome | collected 2019-01-08 | study: AquaDiva: Metagenomics assemblies of 32 groundwater samples
GGGTGAACTTGTCCATCATCGGACGCCGCACCGCGTCGATGCCGAACTGCACGTGCGCGTTGTCGTACGTGTCGTACGGTGAATCGGTGACCCTGAGTCCCTTCCACCACTCGCCGTCGATCACCTGGTTGTTCTCGTTCTCGCCGGTCGTCAGCCAGAAGAAATCGGCGTTCACCGCCGCGAGCACTGTCGTGCCCGCCGCCTTCGCGCGACGGACCATCTCGGTCGTCTTCTCCCGCCCCAGCAACTGGTCGAGTGCGCGCGCATGACGCACTTCAAGGTCGGCGCGCTGCAGGTCGACGCGAACGAGATGCATCACCCACGGTCCACTCGCATCGGTGAACTGTCGGTAGGCGACGCCGGGCGCCAAGTCGCGCGCGGTGACCGTGTCCCCCTGCGTCGTATGGCTCGTCGCGGGAGCAACCGAATCCGCGGGCTGGCAGGAACACAGGAGCAGCGGAAGAGCGAACCACGAAGTGTGCATCACTCGACTCCGATACCCTGGGTGTTCGCTCCGGAATCCCTGGAGAACGACAGCGTACTACAGAATACGACAGAGGGGCCCGCATCGCTGCAGGCCCCCCTATCAGCTATCACCTATCAAGTATCGTCTCTCACGCGTGTATCATTTTCCCCATCGAATCCAGCACCGCCTCGCCGATCGCCTCGGAGAGCGTGGGATGCGCGTGGATGGCGAGGTCGATCTCCTCCACCGTGAACTCGTTCTGCCGGGCCACCAGGAGCTCGTGGATCAACTCGGTGGCGTGCGGTCCGACGATGTGTGCGCCGAGGATCTCGCCGTACTTGGCGTCACGGATGATCTTCACGAAGCCCTCGGTTTCACCCGAGGTGCGGGCCCGCCCGTTGGCGCTGAAGGGGAACTTGCCGACCTTGTAGTCGAGCTTCTTCTCCTTGCACTGCGCCTCGGTGAGACCGATGGACGCCACTTCGGGATAGCAGTACGTACAGTTGGGGATGTTGCCGTAGTTGATCGGGTGGTAATGCGCGCCGGCGATGATTTCGGCCACGACGATGCCCTCGCGCTCGCCCTTGTGCGCGAGCATCGGCGGGCCGGCGACGTCGCCGATGGCGTAGATCCCCTTGGCCGTCGTCTCGAGCGTGTCGCCGACCTTGATGAAGCCGCGGTCGTCGAGCTGCACGCCCACGTCCTTGAGTCCGATGTTCTCCACGTTGGCGGCGCGGCCGGTGGCGACGAGAACCATGTCGGCGACCAGTTCCTTCCTCTCGCCGCCCACCTCGATCGTCATCGTCACACGGTCCTTGCCCACCTTGGTGCCGGAGAGTTTGGCCGCAGCGAGCACTTCGATGCCGCGCTTCTTGAATGCGCGGGCCACCTCGGCCGAGGCGTCCTCGTCCTCGAGCGGCAGGATGCGGGGCATCACCTCGATGAGCGTCACCTTCGTTCCGAAGGCGCTGAAGACGTCGGCGAACTCGCAGCCCACGGCGCCGGCGCCGACGATGGCAAGCGACGTCGGGGCTTTCTCGAGAACCAGCGCCTCGTCTGACGAGATCACCGTGGTCTTGTTGAGCTCGAGCCCCGCCTGCGGCAGGCCGCGCACGCGCGAACCGGTGCCGATGACGAGAGCCTTGGTGGCCGTGTGCATCTCGCTCTTGCCGTCGGCCGTCGTGACCTTCACCGACTTGCCCGCGCCGAGCACCCCGGTGCCCTTGATCCAGGTGACCTTGTTCTTCTTGAACAGGAACTCGACGCCCCTGGAGTTCTTGGTGGAAACCTCGCGCGAGCGCTTCATCGCCACGCCGTAGTCAAGCGTGATGTTGCCGACCCTCACGCCGAACTCGGCGGCGTGCTTGAGTCGGTTGGCGATGTGCGACGATTCGAGCAGCGCCTTGGCCGGGATGCACCCCCACAGCACGCAGGTGCCACCGAGGCCCTCGCGCTCGATAACCGCGACGGTCTGGCCGAGTTGCGAGGCGCGAATGGCGCCGACGTAGCCGGCGGGCCCGCCGCCAAGGAAGATGATGTCGAAGTTGGCCATGTCAGAATACCAGCATGAGAGGGTTCTCGATCATCCTTCGCAGGTCCTGCAGGAACCGGGCGCCGATGGCGCCGTCGATCACGCGGTGGTCGCAGCTCATCGTCACGCGCAGGCGCTTGCGAACGGAGAGCTCGCCGTCCACCACCACCGGCTTGTCCTCGAGGGCGCCAATGGCCAGGATGCCGCACTCAGGCGGGTTGATGATCGCCGTGAACTGCTCGATCTGCATCATGCCGAGGTTCGACACCGAGAACGTGGAGCCCGTGTACTCCTCGGGCTTCAGTTTCCGCGCGCGCGCCTTCTTCGCCAGCGCCTTCGACTCGGCGGCAAGATCGCGCAATCCCTTCTGGTCGGCGTCGAAGATCACCGGGACGATGAGGCCGTCTTCGGTGGCCACCGCCATGCCGAGGTGCACACGGTTGAAGAAGCGGATCTTGTCGCCCAGCCAGTGCGCGTTGACTTCAGGGTGGCTCGCCAGCGCCGTAGCGGTGGCCTTCAGGATGACGTCATTGACGGAGACCCTGAACTCCTCACCCTCTTCCAGCATTGAAGCCCGCATGTCCACCGCGCGGGTCATGTCGAACTCGGCCGTCAGGTAGAACGTCGGAATCGGGCCGATCGACTCGGCGAGTCGCCTGGCGATGGTCTTGCGGATCAACGTGAGCGGCTGGTCGGTGAAGTCGGCGATGACGGATGACCGATGACCGATGACGGACGTCACCGCCGAAGCGCCACCACTGGCCATCGCGGCTTCGATGTCGCGCTTGATGATGCGTCCACCCGGGCCGGAGCCCGCCATGGCGGCGAGGTCGAGGCCGCTGTCCCTGGCAAGGCGGCGAGCGAGGGGGGAGCTTTTGCTCGACCCCGTGTTTGTGGGGGCGGGTGCGGGGGGGGTGGTGGGTTCGGAGTGGCGGGTGACGCCCGGCGAGGTCGTCGCCAGCGCAGGCTGCGACACGCCCAGCAGGGCCGAAATATCCTCACCTTCAGTCCCAATCACGCCGACGAGCGAACCGACCGGCGCCGTCGTTCCCTCAGCGACCAGTTGCTTGCGCAGCACACCGTCGCCGCGGGCGACGAGTTCCATCACGGCCTTGTCGGTCTCGACTTCGGCCAGGACGTCGCCCGACTTCACGGCGTCGCCCTCGTTCTTGTTCCACTTGATCAGGCGTCCCTCCTCCATGGTGGGAGAGAGCGCTTCCATGAACACTTTGGTTGCCATAGGGTCGATAGACGATAGTGGAGAGACGATAGTGGAGAGACGATAGTGGAGAGACGATAGTCGGGACGACTACGTGCGGTACATGACCTGCTTGACGGCGGCGATCGACTTGGCGACGTCGGGCTTGGCGATCTTCTCCAGTCCCTTCGCGTACGGCATTGGCACATCGGCCTGGTGCACGCGGACGACCGGGGCATCGAGGTCGTCGAAGCAGTCGCGCTGGATGTAGTCCACCACCTGCGCGCCGATGCCGCAGACTTCCCACCCTTCCTCGAGCACCACGGCGCGGTTGGTCTTGCGCACCGACACGCGGATGGACTCCACGTCCATGGGCCGGAGGGTCAGGAGGTCGAGCACGTCGACGTGGATATCCTCCTTGGCCAGCTGGTCGGCCACCTGCATGGCGACGAGCACCATCTTGCCGCTGGTGATGATCGAGCAATCGCCGCCCTCGCGCTTCAGCTCGGCCTTGCCCAGCGGAATCAGGTACTCGTGGTCGGGCACCTCGCCCTTGGTGTTGTAGAGCATCTCACCCTCGAGGAACACCACCGGGTTGTCATCGCGGATGGCACTCTTGAGCAGGCCCTTGGCGTCGTACGGCGTGCCTGGCGAGACGACCTTCAGGCCGGGGATGTGGGCCAGCCAGCTCTCGAACGCCTGCGAGTGCTGCGCGCCCAGCTGCAGCGCCGCGCCGTTGGGGCCGCGGAAGACGATGGGCACGTTGAACTGCCCACCCGACATGTAGAGCATCTTGGCGGCCGAGTTCACCACCTGGTCGATGGCGAGCAGCGCGAAGTTCCAGGTCATGAACTCGATGATCGGGCGCAGGCCGGCCATGGCGGCACCGACACCGACGCCGGAGAAGCCCAGTTCGGCGATCGGGCAGTCGACGACGCGGTTCTCGCCGAATTCCTCGAGCAGTCCCTTGGAGACCTTGTAGGCGCCGTTGTAGACACCGACTTCCTCACCCATGAGGAAGACGCGGTCATCGCGGGACATTTCTTCGCGCAGTGCCTGGTTCAGGGCTTCGCGGTAGGTGATGATTGCCATGGGGAAGACTGGGGTCAGGAGAGGCTGATGACGGACGACCGATGGCGGATGACCGATCCGTCATCCGTCGACTGTCATCAGCTCGTCGTTTCAACAAGTACGTCTTCGAAGAGCGCCGCCGGCGGTGGCTCGGGGCTCTGGTCGGCGAAGTCCCACGCGTCCTGCACGGTGGCCGCAATCTCCTGTTCCAGCGTCTCCCATTCCTTCTCGGTCAGCGTGCCGGCGGCGATCATGCCCGCCTTGAGCGAGAAGATCGGGTCGAGTTGCGTATAGAGGTCGAGTTCCTTCTTGCTGCGGTAGGTGCCGCTCACCGCATCGGACATCGAGTGGCCGCGAAAGCGGTAGGTGCGCACCTCGAGCAGCGAGGGCAGCGACTCCGTGCGGGCCCGCTCGATGGCGAGGGCCGCGGCACTGCGCACCGAGTGCACGTCCATGCCGTCGATGACGATGCCGTCCATCCCCTTGTAGCCGTCGGCGCGCGTCGACAAATCGTCGACCGCCGCCGCCTTCTCCACTGGCGTGCCCATGCCGTAGCGGTTGTTCTCGATGACGAAGAGGCAGGGGAGCTTCCAGAGCGCGGCCATGTTGAGCGCTTCGTGGAACGCCCCGATGTTGACCACCGAGTCGCCCATGAAGCAGACGATCACCTGGTCGCCGCCTCGGTACTTGATGGCGAAGCCGACGCCGGCCGCCAACGGCACGTGCGAGCCGACGATGCCGTGGCCGCCCAGGAAGTTCGTATGCCGGTCGAACATGTGCATCGACCCGCCCTTGCCGTGCGAGCAGCCGTCGATGCGACCGAAGAGCTCGGCCATCACCGCACGCGGCGTCACTCCGCGCACGAGCGCCTGGCCGTGGTCACGGTAGGTGCCGATCACGTAGTCGTCGGGGCGCAGCTGCCCGATGATGCCCGTCGAAACCGCTTCCTGCCCGATGTAGAGGTGACAGAAGCCGCCGACCTTGCCCAGCGCGTACGCCTCGCCAACCTTCTCCTCGAAGCGGCGCTGGACGAGCATCGAGTGCAGCATCTCGCGGTCGAGCGCCGGGTCGAGGGCGTTCTTCGCGTCGCTCTTCTTCCTGGTGGCCATGTGCGTTGTTATTGGATGCCCGCCGCCTGGACCTGCTCCCAGGCGTGATAACTCGAGCGGACGAGTGGGGCCGACTCGACGTGCTTGAAGCCCAGCGCCATGCCCTGCTCGTAGAACCAGCGGAACTCGCCGGGCGTGACGTAGCGGTCGAGCTGGATGTGGTCGTCGGACGGGCGCAGATACTGCCCGATGGTCAGGATATCGACGTCGACATCGCGCAGGTCCTTCATGACCTCCACGATTTCCTCGTTCGTCTCGCCCAGTCCCACGATGATCCCCGTCTTGGTGGGGATGTGGGGCGCGAGGCGCTTGGCGGTGCGGAAGATGTTCATCACCCGCTCATACCGCCCGCCGGGACGGGCCTTCTTGTAGAGGCGAGGCACCGTCTCGGTGTTGTGGTTGTAGATGTCGGGCCCGGCCTCGAGCACCGTGCGGATGGAGTCCTCGTTGCCCTGGAAGTCGGGGACGAGACATTCCACCGAAGTATCCGGATTGTCGGCCTTGATCAGGCGGACGGTCTCGGCGAAGGCCCAGGCCCCGAAGTCGGGGAGGTCGTCGCGGTCGACCGAGGTGAGCACCACGTGACGCAGGCTCATCTTGCGCGCCGCCTCGGCCACGCGCGACGGCTCGGCCGCGTCGAACTTCGGCGGGCGGCCGTGCGCGACGGCGCAGTAGGCGCAGTTTCGCGTGCAGACGTCGCCGAGGATCATGAAGGTGGCGGTGCCGTGCTCCCAGCATTCGCCGACGTTCGGGCAGTGGGCCTCTTCGCAGACCGTATTCAGGTCCAGTTCGCGCATGAGGTTCTTCAGGTGGAGATAGTTTCCTCCACCGGGCGCCTTTACTTTCAGCCAGGACGGCTTGCGCTCGGGCAGCGGCTCGTCTCGATGGCGCCCCAGGATCTGGTAGAGGGTTTCGCTCATGCTCCTTCAGGGGCCAGAGGTCAGCCGCGACGGCGTTTCCGGCGCGAGAGCAGGAACCTAGCGGTATCCATCCACGGCAACCAGAGGTAGTAACCGGTAAAAACGAGTTTAAGGGTTAGCGGTAATTGCCAGGAATCTGAGTGGCTGCCTCGCGTCGTGCAGGTAGCGCGAGACCCGAGTTCGGTGGGCTGAACCAGTCTTCGTGCGCGTCGAAACCTTCGACGCGCCGGTTCGTATGGAAGGCAGCACTCGCACCGAGGTTCACATGCTGCGCACCATCTTTGGGATTGGAGCCATCGCCCTGCTGGGCCTGTTCGCCCTCAAGGTCTTCTTCGGGTTGTTTGGCGTCCTGTTCGCACTCTTTTTCGTGTTGCTGGGGTGGGCGGTGCGCATCGCGATCGTCGGCGCCGTCATCTACCTCATCATTCGCCTCTTCATGCCGGACACCGCGAAGAGTCTCGAAGAGAAGTTCAACGGCAAGTAGATAGTCGATAGTCGATAGTTGATAGTTGATAGTTGATAGTTGATAGTTGATAGTCGATAGACGAGAGAGGGGCGCGACCCGGCAGCGCCCCTCTGTCGTATCAAGCCGCCAGCTGCCAGCTGCCAGCTGCCAGTCGCTAGCCGCTATCTGCCAGCTTGTCCGTGATCGCCCACGCCAGCAGCGGCAGCATGATCTCGTGGTGTCCCGTCAGCTCGTAGCCGGCGCCTCCGGCGAGCGTGGGGCGCTGCACCACGTTGACATGCGGCCGGTAGTGGCGCTGCATGTCGAGGTCGCACGTCACGAAATCCGTCGGGCGACCGGCGTTCAGGTTGCGCGCGATGCTGAGCGCCTTCAGGAAGACCTCGGGCATGATCACGGCGCTGCCGCAGTTGAGTACCACGCCGCCGTCGTGCAGCAACTCGACGCTGGCAGCGAGTCGCCGGAAATCGCGGTGGCTGGTGTCGCCGATCGCGGCGCCATCGGCCGCGGGGTGCTGGTGAATGATCTCGGCGCCGAGCGCGGCGTGGACGGTGACGCCGACGCCGAGCTGCCTCGCCTGCAGAATGAGGCTCAGGTCGGGGTGCGCGAGGCCCGGCGTCGCCTCCAGGGCGCGAGCCACACTTTCGCCCATTCCCCAGCCGTGGGCCATGCCGGCGGTGAACGCCTCATTGAGCCCTCGCCCGGTTTCCTCGGCCATGCCGAACGTGCCATCGCGCAGGCCGGTCGCCACATCCTCGCTGGTGGCGCCGAATCGCGCGATCTCGTAGTCGTGGATGGCGGCCGCGCCGTTCATGGCGACGTCGGTCACGATGCCCCGGCGCATCAGGTCCACGAGCAGGGGGCCGATGCCGGTCTTCACCACGTGTCCGCCCAGCATGACGATGACGGCGCGCCCGGCGCGCTTGGCCCGCACCACGGCGTCGACGACGAGGCGGAAGTCGCGGGACTTCAGTACGTCGGGAAGCGAGCGCACGAACGCCGCGAACGAGCGATCAGTGCCCGGCGGGGTGGCAAACTCCTCGGCGCGCACCTTGTTGGGGCGCGTGCCGACGGGAATGGTGCGGACCTTCGAGAGGTCGGCTTCGCGGGGCGCGCTCACTTCGCCGCCACCGGCGCGGCGGGTCCGGTAATGGTGCGCAGGTAGAGATTGAGCGATCCGAACGGGAGTTTGGATTTCATCTGCACCATGATGCGTCGCGGGTCGTCCGTCAGCCAGATCTCGGCCTGGCCACTCTCCGAGAAGATGCCCTTCGTCTTGATGATGGGCTGCAGCACGATGCACTCGAACGTACCGGCGGGGACATTGACGCGCTCGCGGCGCAGGACCCGGATCTTCACCGGGTTACGGTCGGGAATGAAGTACCGGTTGAACTCGTAGGTCTGCCCGACCACCAGCGGCACGGTGCGGATGAAGAACAGGAACGACCCGTCGTCGAGCGGTGCGGGGACGGTCGGCTTTTCCTGCTTCCCGTGCTGGATGTACGTGCCGCGCTCGGGGAAGATATCGAACAGCTTCTGGCGGTCGCGCCCGATCTCGCTGAAATCCTGAGAGAAACGGAGCGATGAGAGGGTGATGACATCCATCCACGTTTCGAGGACGTCGTCGACCCGCAGTGCCAGGTAGCCACCGCGCACGGTGAAGCGGGCGCGCCACGCGGCGCGGCCGCGCACCGGTTCGACGCCCATGACGGTCATCTCGGCTCTGCCCGCCTTGATGAAGCCGAACCTGACGTCGTAGCCGAAGCGCTCGCCGACGACCCACGGCACTTCGGCGGCGTCGACCGGAAGCGCGGCAGACTGGGCGTTCAGCCGGTCCACCAGGGGCGCCACAAGGAGCAGCGCGAAAGCGCCAAGCAGCGCGCGCGCGGTGCGGCTCACGCCGTGGCGATCGCGCGTCGCTTCCGGGCCGCCCATCCGGCGCGGAGGATCGCCTTGAGGTCGGGCCATGGCTGCACCCGGGTTGGACGTGGGCGAATGTCGTAACGCGGTTCGACGGCTATCGCCTCGACGCGGCGTGCCAGCGCCGCCGACCGACGGAGCAGCTCGAGATTGGCGACGCGCACCGGGCCGCTGGTCACGCGCGCTTCGCCGGCAGAGCGCAGCAGGTCACGAATGACGGTGATGCGAAAGAGCCGAAACGTCCCGAAGGGATCGGCGATGCCGGGCACGGTGAGCTGTGCGCTCACCAGCCAGAGATGCGATGCGCGCCGTGCCCACGCGGCGAGGTGGCGTACGGGAGCAGGGGCGGAACGCAGCGAGGTGCTTTCCGCGACCACGACGTCGGCGCCGCCTTCGAATCGCTTTACGAGTTCCGGGAGGTGTTCAGGCTGGTCGGTGAAGTCGGCCTGCATCAGCACGGCGGCGTCGCGCCGCGGATAGCGCGTGCGTTGCGCCGCCGCACGAAAGAGCGCATCGACCGCAACGGCGTACCCCTCGTGCCGCTCTCCGCGAATGACCGTCAGCGGAAGCACCTTGTGGTACGGGGCGAGCACGGCGGCCGTCTCATCGGTGCTCGCGTCGTCGTATACGATGATCTCGTACTCACGCGAGTAGTCCTGGAAGACCTTGCGGATCCGCCAGAGCAGGAGGCCGATGGTGGGCGCTTCGTTGTGCGAGGGGATGCAGATGTAGAGCACAGGGGCGTCTGGTGGGGCCAGAAATTTGGCGCCAACGCTAAAGCTATCGGTTCGGCGGGTCGCGCGTCTACGGGGCTTACCCGGCGCGGGCTGCCGAGGGTCCGAGCACCGATTGGTAGACGGCATTCGTGCCCTCGACCATGCGACGGACGGTGAACTGCGCCGCCCGCTCACGCCCTCCCGCCGCCAACTGCCGGCGAAGTCCCGCGTCGGTCGCGAGTCGTTCGACCTGGCGAGCGAACGCGGTGGTGTCGTCGGGTGGCACGAGCAGTCCCGAGACACCCGGTTCCACCAGTTCAACGAGTCCACCGGTGGCAAAGGCCACGGGTGGCACGCCAAGCGCCATCGCGTCGATGACGGCCGTGCCGAGCCCCTCGGCTCCCGACGGATGCCAGAGCATGTCGAGTCCGGCCATCGCGTCGTAAATGGCGTCCACGAAACCGGCGCGATACGCCTCGATGCCGCCAAACGAGCCGGAGCCGACAGCCGAGCCACCCAGCAGCACGAGGCGCAGGCGCGCGCGCACGGTCGGCGACACCGTCGCGGCGATCTCGGTGAGCCTGGCAATCCCTTTTTCGGCGGTCATGGCGCCCACGACGCCGCACAATACGGTGTCGGCTGGCCATGCCGCCTCCTGCCGCCAGTCACGCTGGACGCCGGGGGTGGGTGTCGGAACGCCGGAATAGACAACGGAACTGCGCGAGTCGGCCACACCGCCGCGGCGCAGTGCGCTTCGCACGGCATGACTGATGGCGATGAAGTGCGCGACGCGCGCTCCGTACTTGAAGAACCCCTTGGGCGTGAACGGCACGCGGCGCGTCACGACGAGCGGCACCCCGGCGCCGATGAGCGCACCGAGAGCGATGGCGTGGGCGCGGGCGTCGTGCGCGTGCACCAGATCAGGCTGCCACTTGGTGATGAGCCGGCGCACGCGACGCATGGCGAACAGGTCCAGGTCGGCGCGCATCGCGACCGCGGCGCTGGCGATGCCGAGGGTCTTCAGTCGGCCGGCGAGCGGCGAATCCGGCGCGGCGACGACCAGTGGCTCGTGACCTTCGTCGCGCTGGGCGACGGCGAGCAGGAAGACCTGTCGCTGGCCGCCGCGCCAGTCACGCCCGGAGTCGAGATGGAGAATGCGCACACATCAAATATGGGGAGGGGTGCGGGGTGGCGGGTGCAGGTGAGGGGGGAGGAGTGGAGGTGGGGTGAGGGGGGACGGACCAAGCCCTCATCGGCACATCTTCGCAAACGCAGAGAATATGCCTCTGTCCCACGGGCGCGGATCGCCGATGAGTTCTTCCGGGTGCCACTGCACGCCCAGCACCCACCAGTCGTCGGACGCGGTTTCCACGCCCTCGATGATGCCGTCGCTCGCGTGCGCGGTGGCGCGCAGCATTTCGGCGAGTCGGTCGACGGCCTGGTGATGGAGCGAGTTGGCCTCGATCTGCGTGGCGCCCAGTGCGGCGGCCAGTCGCGAGCCGGGCTGCACGGTGACGCCGTGCACACGCTGCTCGGCTGCATCCGCGCGCGCGTGACGGATGGCGCTCGGGCGCTCGGACGGCACGTCCTGCACCAGCGTGCCGCCGAGCGCGACGTTCAGCGACTGGATGCCGCGGCAGATGGCGAGGAGCGGGCGCCGCGCGTCCCGTGCGGCGATGACCAGGGCACGCTCGGTGGCGTCGCGTCCGGTGTGCGGCGGCTCGGTGGCCGGGTGGCGTGGCGCACCGTAGCTCGCGGGGTCGACGTCCTCGCCGCCGGAGAGCACGATGCCCGCTACTCCGGCGACGAGAGCGCGCGCGTCGTCGTCGTCCAGGCTGGGCGGGACGATGAGCGGCACGAGGCCTGCGGCCTGCAGGGCGCGCACGTACGCGTCATTCACGCGCACGCGTGTGGGGTGGCCGGGGCCTTCTGGCGGCGCCGAGGTGGCGGAAAGGGCGACGAGGGGGCGGGGCATTAGTCGGAACCGGCGCGGGGAAGTATCGTAATGTTAGGGATGGCGCGCCCGGTATGCACGGCGCGCGCGTGCGGTCAACCACTTTCCCGTACTCTCGTGTTCGAATCGCTGCGATCCACCATTGATGACTTGCTGGGCGGCCGCGTCCACCCGGGCGACCGCCGCGCCGTGATCAACGGCATGAAACAGGCGCTGGTGCTGGCGAAACTGGGGGTCGAAGATCTCGAGCAGGGCGTCACGGTCACGCGCCGCAAGCTCGACGCCGAGCGACTGGGGCTGGAAACGGCCGTCCGCCGCAAGGGACTGGCGGCCGGCATCGAGGACGCCGAGACCGTGGCGATCGCCGGGAAGTTCGAGGCACAGCACGCCGAGCGCATTGCGGTGCTGGAGCGGAAGCGCGAGGCGCAGGACGCGGAGGCGGCGCTGGCGCGCCGCGACTACGACGAGATGCTCGTGCAACTCAAGGCAGCGTCGGCCGGGGCGGGAAGCGTGGGCGCCGGCGCGGCGCCGGCGGGGACGACGCACGGACCGACCGACGAGGAACTCGGGCTGCCCGACGACGCGAAGCTGCGCGAAGAACTCGACTCGATGCGGCGCGCCCGCGCGCGCGAGGAGAAGGACGCCGAGGCGACCGTCCGGCTCGAGGAACTGAAACGCCGGATGGGGCAGGAGTAACCGGCGGGCCAAATGCAGAGGCGCCGGGGTTCGGACGTTTGACGAATGGCGTCCGAGCGGCTACATAAGGCCATCCGCGCGTGCCTGGTTTTCGGGCCGGCGGCCATGTCACGAATCAACGCCCTTCCCATTTCTGGAGAAGACGCATGAGTGGTGCAGCCGACACGAACCGGGACGGCACCGTCGTCCCCGAGTTCAAGCAAATGATGGGGCATCCGCGGCCCCTGTGGATGCTGTTCATGTCCGAGTTCTGGGAGCGCTTTGCGTTCTACGGTATTCGGTGGGCGCTGGTGCTGTACATCGTGGCACAATTCCACGGCGGTTCGCCCACCGGGCAGGCCGAGGCGAACCTGACGTACGGGTCGTACCTCGCGCTCGTGTATGCCGTTGCGATCTTCGGCGGGTACGTCGCCGACAAGGTAATCGGCTACCAGCGGTCCATCCTGACGGGTGCTGTCTTCATGGCGGTCGGCCTGTTCCTGATCACGCTTCCCGACCCGACGATCTTCAAGCTCGGATTGTCCACCATTGTCGTGGGCAACGGGTTGTTCAAGCCGAACATCTCGACGATCGTCGGCAAGTGCTACTCGGCGGGCGACGAGCGCCGCGACTCGGGCTTCACGATCTTCTACATGGGCATCAACGCGGGTGCGTTCCTTTCCCCACTGCTCACGAGTTGGCTGGCGCAGTCGGTGTTCGGCACTGATGGAATGCCGGCGTACAAGGTTGTCTTCCTGACCGCCGGCATCGGCATGCTGATCAGCCTCGTCTGGTTCTACGTGGGCCGCCGTCAGCTGCAGGGCATCGGCGCGCCGCTGCCGGACCAGCAGAACCGGATGCGCGTGATCTACGTGGCGGCGGGCGGCATGCTCTCCGTGCCGGTGGTGTTCACGCTTCTCGCCGTGGGCGCGACGTACCTGCAGTGGGTGCTCTCGGCGATGTTCGTCGGCCTGTCGGTGATGCTGATGATTGAGGGCATTCGCGAGGGGGCGGTGGCGCGCGACAAGACCATCGCGATGCTGCTGATCTTCGTGTTCAACATCATGTTCTGGATGTTCTTCGAGCAGGCGGGGAGCTCGTTCACCTTCCTGGCCGACCAGATCGTGAACCGGCAGTTCGGCAGCTGGACCTTCCCGACGGGTTGGTTCCAGAGCGTGAACGCGGTGGCGATCATCATCTTCGCGCCAATCGTGGCGTGGGTCTGGGTGGCGCTCGCCAAGGTGAAGGCCAATCCGTCCATTCCGCGGAAGTTCGGCCTCGGCCTCATCTTCAACGGCCTGGCGTTCCTGCTGCTGATGTACGCGCTCTCCAGCCTCGTCAGTCCAGTCGACAACAAGATCCCGTTCTGGACGCTGGTCACCGTGTATCTCATCCAGTCGGTGGGCGAGCTCTGCCTGTCGCCGATCGGCCTCTCGATGGTGACCAAGCTGGCGCCGGTGAAGCTCGTCGGGCTCGGCATGGGTGGCTGGTTCCTCTCGACGGGCATCGGGAACAACCTGTCGGGGATCTTCGCCAGCGAAGTGAGCGGCGAGAGCGGCATGACGACGACGTCAGCGCTGAGCGGCTACACGTTCGGCTTCTGGGCGCTGTCGGCTGCGGGCCTGATACTCCTGCTTGCAGCGCCGAGGGTCCAGAAGCTGATGCATGGGGTGAAATAGGCGATAGACGGCAGTTGATAGCTGATAGTTGATAGTCGATAGACAGGAGCAGGCGGTCCGCGCCGCGGTTGCTCCTGATGAAGACGGCGGCCTTGGGGCCGCCGTGTTCATTTCACCACGGCATGCGGGGAATGGCGGCGAGCAGCGACTTCGTATGCGGCGCCGAGGGCGCGTCGAAGAGCGTGCGGGTGGGCGCACACTCGACGATGCGGCCCCCCTGCATGACGGCCACGCGCGACGCGATGCGCTCGACCACGGCAAGGTCGTGGGCGATGAACAGGTAAGTCAGGGCGCGTTCGGCCTGCAGCACGGCTAGGAGATCGAGGATCTGCGCCCGCACGATGACGTCGAGTGCCGAGACGGCCTCGTCGAGCACGAGGAAGTCCGGCTCGACGGCGAGCGCGCGCGCAATGGCGATGCGCTGACGCTCTCCGCCGGAGAACTCGCCGGGGTGTCGCGCGGCGTCCGGCGCCGAGAGTCCGACTTCGCCGAGGAGGCGTGCGACGCGCGCGTCGGCGTCGGCGCCCGCGGTGATCCGGTGAATGTCGATGCCCTCGCGGACGATGCAACCCACGCTCATGCGCGGGTCAAGCGACGCCTTGGGATCCTGGAAGACCACCTGCACGCGGCGTCGCATGCGCCGCAACTGCTCGCCCGTGAGCGCGAGAACATCGGTGCCGTCAAACGACACCGAGCCGGCCACCGGGTCGACGAGCCGCAGGATGGCGCGCCCCAGGCTTGTCTTGCCGCTCCCCGACTCGCCAACCAGTGCCAGCGTCTCGCCGCGGTGGATCTCGAGTGAAACGCCGTCGACCGCCCGCACGCGGCCACCCGGCGAGGGGTATTCGACCACAAGATCGCGGACGGTGACCAGTGCGCTTGCCGGTGCGCTCATGCGCGTGCCCCGATGCGCGAAACGGCGCCAACGAGCGCGGTCGTCAGCGGATGCCGCGGCGCGGTGAATACCTGCCTGGTCGGCGCATCCTCGACAATGCGCCCTTCATGCATGACGAGCGTTCGGCGACAGGTGCCGGCGACGACGCCCAGGTCGTGGCTGACGAGCAGCAGCGCCATGCCGATCTCGCGCTGCTGCTCGCGCAGCAACTCGAGCACCTGCCCCTGCACCGTGACGTCGAGTGCCGAGGTGGGTTCGTCGGCGATCAGCAGTGCGGGCTCGAGCAGCAGCGCCATGGCCAGCAGCACGCGCTGGCGCTCGCCGCCGGACAGCTGGTGCGGCAGGCGCCGCGCGCGCTCGTCGGGTTCGGCGAGCCCGACGCGGCCGAGCATGGTCACGGCATCGCGCAGGGCGCGCCGCGCGTCGCGCTGTCCGTGCGCGGTGGCCATCTCGGCAACCTGCGCGCCCACGCGCTGCCTCGGGTTGAGCGCGGTGAACGGTTCCTGAAAAACCATCGAAAGCCGGCGGCCGCGCAGGTCGCGTCGCGCGCGGTCGTCGAGTGACAGCACGTCTCGACCCTCGAATGCCACCCGGCCGCTGGCACGCAGCCCGGGCGGCAGCAGGCCGATGAGTGCGAGCGCGAGCGACGTCTTGCCGCCGCCGCTTGCTCCGACAATTCCCACGGTGTCGCCCGGCGCCACGTCGAACGAGACGCCGGCCAGTACTGCGCGCGCCGCACCGTGCGTGATGTCGATGCGCAGGTCGGTGACCGAGAGCAGCGGGGTCACGATGCCTGTTCCTCGCCGGCGATGGCGGCGCGCAGTCGATCGGCGAGCACCAGCGCTGCGCCCACGGTGCAGGTGATGGCGGTGACGGGAAAGACGACCAGCCACCACGCGGACGTGAGGTAATCGGCGCCGTCGAGCAGGATGTTGCCCCAGCTGGGAAGGGGTGGTTGCACGCCCAGTCCCACGAAGCTCAGGGCCGCCTCGAGAGGTACGACCGCGGCGAGCGCGAGCGCGGCGGCCACGGCCACCTGCGGCGCGACCGCCGGCAGGAGGTGCTGCCACGTAATGCGCCATTTCGTGGCGCCCAGCGCGCGGGCCGCGAGCACGTACTCGCGCTGCAGGTTATCGCGCAGTTCGGCGCGCACGATGCGCGCGGTGGTCAGCCAGCCGGTGCCGCCGAGCAGCACGACGAGCCACCACGGGGAGAGTGCGCCGAACGTGGCGACGAGTGCGACGACGATGAGCAGGCGCGGCACCGCGATCAGGACGTCGACCAGCCCCGAGACGAAGGAATCAACCCAACCACCGACCACCGCGGCCAGCGCGCCCAGCGCCGTGCCCAGCGTGGCCGCGAGCAACATGGAGCCGGCCGCGACCCCGAGCGAAACGCGCGCTCCGTGCAGAAGCCGGCTGAGCACGTCACGGGAATACGGATCGGTGCCCATCAGGTGCTGCCACGACGGGGGGACGAGTCGCAGGGTGACCGGGTCGGGCTGGAGTGTGGGGTCGTAGCCGGAGATCCACGGCGCGAGCAGCGCGGCCAGTGAAGCGCAGGCGAGCACCGCCGCCGCGGCACGCGCCGGCCGGTCGTCGAGCAGTCGCCGCCACGTACGGGCGGCCACCTAGGAGGTCCGCACGCGGCGCGGCGCCACGAGTTCGGCCACGATATCAGTGAGTGTGCGGGCCACGACGGCCATGAGCGTGGCGAGCAGCGTTGCAGCGAGGATGAGCGGGTAGTCGCGCGCCAGCAGCGCGTCGAACAGCGTCAGCCCCATGCCCGGCCAGCCGAAGATCTTCTCGATGAGCACCGCGCCGCCCACCAGCGACGGAAGGGCGAGACCGAGCAGCGCGAGCACGGGGCCGATGGCGTTGGGCAGCGCGTGGCGCCAGAGCACCGCCCACTCGCCGAGCCCCTTGGAGCGCGCCGTGCGAATGAAGTCCTCCGAAAGCACGCCGAGCAGCGCGGCACGCTGGTGCCGTGCGACGCGCGCCGCCACCGAGATGGCGAGCACGCCGGCGGGAAGCGCGAGATGCCAGAGGTGGTCGAGCGCTCGTTCCCACATGGGCCACGCGGCCACGTCGCCTTCGCTGACGAGGCCGGCCACGGGAAAGAGGCGCCAGCGCGCGCCGAGCCACGTCATGGCGAGCAGTCCGAGCAGGAACTCGGGCATCGCCACACCACCCAGCGTCAGCGCACCGATCGCGCGGTCAGGCCACCGGCCGCGATGTCGTGCCTGCAGCAGGCCGATGAGGACGCCCAGTGCAAACCCCAGCGCGAGCGCGACACCCACCAGCAGCAAGGTGCGCGGGATGGCATCGGCGAGCACGGCGGAGACGGCGCGATGCTGCGATGGCGCGTAGCCCAGCTGCCCCTGCGTCAGCGCGCCCGCCCATCGCGTGAAGCGCTCTACCGGCGGAAGGTCGAAGCCGTAGCGCGCACGCCACTCGGCGCGCACGCTCGGGGGAACATCGGTGCCGTCGAGTGACGCGGCGAACGGGTCGCCCGGCGCATACTGCAGCAGGACGAAGACCGACGTTGCGACGACTGCACAGACGGCGGCGGCCTGGAGGAGCCTGGTGAGGATGAGGCGGGTCACGCCTCAGGGTGTGGATGCGGCGCGGCGATCACGCGGCAGACGCTGGGACGGATCGATGGACCAATTGACCACGCCCGACCACCACGCATCGGGCCGGAGCGTGCCCACGTTCAGGCGGCGATGCACGCCGGCGAACATGCGCGGCTCGTATAGCCAGATGGCGGGCGCGTCGTCGATCGCCGCCTGGTACGCGACGCGGAACTGCGCGCGGACCGCGTCCGTGCTGGTGGCGGCGAGCGCGCTGTCCACGTGCACATCGAAAGTCGCGTTGCTCCAGCGCCCCGAGTTCTGTGCGCCGCGTCCTGGGGCGGGAGAGCCCCAGACATCGCGAACGCCGCGCGGACTGGGCGTGGTGCGCATTCCTCCCATCAGCGCATCGAAGCTGCCGCGCTGCGCCTTGTCGAGGAATGCGTTGAAGTCGACCTGCTCCAGCGATACCCTGGCGCCAGCGCTCTTGAACTGCGCCTGCAGCAGCACCGCCGCAGCCTGCCGCGGGCGGCTGGACGCCGGCACGAGGATGGAAAACGCGAGTTGGCGTCCGTGGCGTTCGCGAAAGATGCCGTCCTTCCCAATGCGCCAGCCGAGCGAGTCGAGCAGTTCAGCGGCGCCTCGCGAATCGAACGCGATGCCGGAGAGCGTCGTGTCGGCCGTCCACTGCGTCCGCGAAAACGGACCGATGGCCGTCCTCGCCAGCGTATCGAAGGCGCTGCGCACGAGCGTCGCGCGATCCACCGCCATCGTAAGCGCGCGGCGCAGGGCGAGGTCGCCGAAGAGCGGATGCGGGCGCGCGCCGTTTCGCGGGTCGCGCGTGTTGAACTGCATGAAGCCGTAGTCGAAGCCGGCGTACGGCTGGGCCCGCACGTCGGCGTGCGCCGCGAGCTGGGCGAAGTCCGGTGGGGAGAGCTGCTCGAGGAAATCGGCTTCACCCGAGAAGAGCTTGGCGGCAACGGTGGCGCCCTGCGCGGCGACAGAGAAGACGACGCCATCGAGCCGTGGGCGGCCGCGATAGTAGGCATCGTTGGCGGCAAGCTCGAGGCGCGCGCGCGGCGTCCACGAGACGAACCTGAATGGCCCGCTGCCAACTGGTGCGCGCATCTCGGGCGCGTCGTGCAGGGCGGTGTCGGGGAGCGCTTCCAGCCGGTGCGCGGGGAGCGGAATCAGCGTGTAGACCAGCGCATAGAACTGCTCGGGCGTCCGCACCCGATAGTGCACGCGCGCGGTGAGCGAGTCGGGCGTGGCAATCGAGTCGACGGCGGCGAGCGATGAACGCTGCGCGGCGCCCACCGCGCTGTCGGTCCAGACACGAAAGGCATACTGCACGTCGCGTGCGGTGACGGCGCGTCCGTCGTGCCAGCTCGCGCGCGGGTCGAGGTGAAAGGTGATGGTCAGCGAGTCGGGTGACCACTCCCACCGCTGCGCCAGCCGCGGCACGAAGCCGGCGTCGCCCAGCGTGTTGAGCGCCGGGCCGATGTCGGCGAGCTTGTCATACAGGAGCTCGATGACCGCGCGCCCCTGGCTGCCCATCGCCAGGGGCGGGAAGAGCGTCTCGGCATCGGCGCCGGCCGACACGATGAGCGTTCCGCCCGACGCACCGGTGGCGTCGCGGCCGCGGCAAGCCGCGGCAAGGCAGAGCAGGACGAGGACGAGGCGGCGCATTTGAGTAGAGTTCACGGCGGGATACGTTAGAGCGAAGGCGTCATCTGCGCCACGTCCAGGCAGCGTCGCGGAACTGGGCGAGCGGGACCTCGATCGAGCCGCCGGACAACGCCGGGTCGTCTTCGGGGAACGCGAGGTTGGTGGCACTGCCGGTCGAAACCTCGGATGCGAGCACGTCCATCAGCACGTCGCGCACGGTTTCGAAGACGAGGTGCGGCCCGAGTGCCGAGTGCAGCGTGGCCGCCGGCGCCGCCGGCAGATACGGGCCGACGGCGAAGCCGGCGATGCGCGCCTGGTCATCGTCCAACAGGATCGACCCGTGCTGCAGCAACGCGCCATCATGCCGCATCTGCGCGCTGCCGACGAGCTTGCGAGCGCCGAGCGTAAGTTCGCCGGGCGCCGGCAGGGCAAAGCAGGCTGCCCCTTCGGGGCGCATCGAGCGGGGCTCGTCGGCCTCGATCGCCGGCACGCCCAGGCGGTGCAGAGTGCGGAGGAGCAATTGGTTGATTCGGCGCATGCTTGCCGGGAGCGACACGGCGGGATCGACGGGTGCCGTCACCGAGTACGTGACCTCGCGGTCGTGCAGCAACGCGCGGCCTCCGGTGGGACGGCGCACCACATCCACGCCGGCCGCGGCAATTGCCGCGGCGTCGTAGCGCCCGCGCGCCGCCTCGTGGCGTCCGAACGAGAGCGTGGGGCTCGACCAGGCGTAGACGCGGAACACGGACTCGCCCGTGCGTCGTGCGCGGGCCATCAGCGCGACGTCACAGGCCATGTTCCACGCGCCGTCGCGCGCTCCGGTGTCGAGCAGGCGCCAGCGCGTCACGTCAATGCGTGATGACGTAGTAGTAGATCACGTAAATCCACGACAGCACGCCATGCAGGATGGCCCAGAGAATGGAGTGGTTGGTGCTCCATGAAATGGTGATGGCGAGTGCCGAGCCGAAGCTGATACCGGCGCGCGTGGCTTCCTGTCGGGCAGACATGCAGATCTCCAGGCGGATGGTGCCGAAAAATACCCGTCGGAGCGCGCGGTTGCATCACGTGCCCTCCTCTCGCCCGGGAGGTTAGCTTTCTGGACGTCGCGCGCCGCCTTGCACCCGCGTCCGGGTGCCCCGATTGGCGCGCCGCACTGGAGCTAACGCACCGTGACTTCGTCTTCGCTTCCGCAGCCTGACTTTTTTGCCCCCCGACATCTTGGCCCGTCGGACTCCGACGTGCAGGCCATGTTGAAAGTCCTTGGGTTCCCGTCGCTCGACGCCCTGATCGACGCAACCGTGCCGCCGAACATCCGCTTGGGCCGTGCGCTCAACCTCCCCGCCGGCTTGTCCGAGCAGGACGCGCTGACCGAGTTCAAGGCGCTGGTCGCCCCCAACCAGGTGTGGCGCAGCTTCATCGGGCAGGGCTACTACGGCACGCACGTGCCGGCCGTGATCCAGCGCAACATCCTGGAGAACCCGGGCTGGTACACGGCGTACACGCCGTACCAGGCCGAGGTGGCGCAGGGGCGCCTCGAGGCACTGTTGAACTTCCAGACCACCGTCATCGACCTCACCGGGCTGCCGCTGGCCAATGCCTCGCTGCTCGATGAAGGGACGGCGGCCGCCGAGGCGATGCAGATGGTGCACGCCGCCACGAGTGCGCGCGACACGTTCATCGTCTCCGACGACTGCCATCCGCAGACCTTTGACGTCGTGAAGGCGCGGGGGGCCGCGCGCGGCATCACCGTGCAGGTGCAGGCGGCTGGGAAGCTGACACTCGATGCGACGGTCTGCGGCGTCCTGGTCCAGTATCCGAACACGTTCGGCGCAGTCGAGGATTACCGCGCACTGTGCGACCAGGTGCACGCCGCCGGCGCGCTGGTGATCGCGGCCACCGACCTCCTGGCATTGACCGTAATCACGCCGCCTGGCGAGTGGGGCGCTGACGTCGCCATCGGCAACGCGCAGCGCTTCGGTGTGCCGTTCGGCTATGGTGGTCCGCACGCGGCGTTCCTGACCACCAAGGAGGACTTCAAGCGCCTGATGCCGGGACGCATCATCGGTGTCTCGCGCGACACGCACGGCGCTCCGGCCATGCGCATGGCGCTGGGCACGCGCGAGCAGCACATCCGCCGCGAGAAGGCCACCAGCAACATCTGCACGGCGCAGGTGCTGCTCGCCGTGATGAGCGGCATGTACGCGGTGTTCCATGGCCCGGAAGGGCTGAAGCGCATCGCGCAACGGGTGCACCATCGCGCCGAAACGTTCGCAGCCGGGGTGCGCGCGCTCGGTCACTCCGTGCTGCACGACACCTTCTTCGATACAGTGCAGGTTTCGCCCAAGGGTGGCGCCGCCGCCGTCCGGAAGGCGGCTGAGAAGAGGCAGGTGAACCTGCGCTACTTCGCCGACGGCACCATCGGCGTGTCGATGGGGGAGACGACCACGGCCGGGGATCTCGGCGACCTGCTGGCCATTTTCGGCGGCGCGGCGAGTGGCGTGCCGCAGGCCGCGGCTGGCGTGGACGTGCGCTTCGACGAGCGTTTTGCCCGCACGAGCGAAATCCTCGCGCACCCGGTGTTCCACCAGTACCGGTCGGAGACCGACTTCCAGCGCTATGTGCGCTCGCTGGAGGCCAAGGACCTCTCGCTGGTGCACTCGATGATCGCGCTCGGTTCGTGCACGCTGAAGCTGAACGCGGCGGCCGAGATGTTCCCGGTGACATGGCCGGAGATCGCGAACATCCATCCGTTTGCACCGACGGAACAGGCTGGAGGTTACAGGGCGCTGTTCGAGAAGCTCGAAGGGGCGCTGGCCGAGATCACCGGCTTCCATGCGGTGTCGCTGCAGCCCAACGCCGGCTCGCAGGGCGAGTACACCGGACTGCTGGTGATTCGCGCCTATCACCGCTCGCGCGGCGATGGGCACCGCGACATCTGCCTCATCCCGCAGTCGGCGCACGGCACGAACCCGGCAAGCGCGGTGATGGCGGGGATGCAGGTGGTGGTGGTCAAGACCGATCCCAACGGCAACATCGACGTCGCCGACCTGAAGGCCAAGGCCGCGCAGCATTCGGCCAACCTGGCGGCCCTGATGGTGACGTATCCGTCGACGCACGGCGTGTTCGAGGAAGCCATCACCGAGATCTGCCAGGTGGTGCACGAGCACCACGGCCAGGTGTACCTCGACGGCGCCAACATGAACGCGATGGTCGGCCTTTGCCGGCCGGGCGACATCGGCGGCGACGTCTGTCACCTGAACCTGCACAAGACGTTCTGCATTCCGCACGGCGGTGGCGGCCCCGGCGTGGGCCCGATCGGCGTGGCCAAGCACCTGGCGCCCTTCCTTCCCGGGCACGTGACGGTGAAGACCGGTGGCGAGCAGGCAATCGGCGCGGTGGCTTCGGCGCCGTGGGGGAGCGCGAGCATTCTTCCCATCTCCATGATGTACATCATGCTGCTGGGCAGCGAAGGGCTGACGCTCAGCACGAAACTCGCCATCCTCAACGCGAACTACGTGGCCAGGCGCCTCGACGCCGACTATCCCGTGCTGTACAAGGGCAAGCACGGGACGATTGCCCATGAGTGCATTGTCGATCCGCGTCGGTTCAAGCAGTCGGCTGGTGTCGGGGCTGAGGACATCGGCAAGCGCCTGATGGACTACGGCTTCCATGCACCCACCATTTCGTTCCCGGTTCACGACACGCTGATGATCGAGCCGACGGAGAGCGAGTCGAAGGGCGAACTCGACCGGTTCGTGGACGCGTTGCTGGCCATTCGCGCGGAGATCGCGCAGGTGGAATCGGGTGCGCTCCCGCGCGACGACAACCCGCTGGTGAACGCGCCGCACACGATGGAGCATTGCGTGGCGGATGCCTGGACGCATGCCTACTCGCGCGAGGTGGCGGCGTTCCCGGTGGCCTGGGTGCGCACGCACAAGTTCTGGCCGGCGGTGGGGCGCATCGACGGTGCGTTTGGGGACCGGAATCTGGTGTGTGCGTGTCCGCCGATGGAGGAGTACGTGAACGGGTAGACGACAGATGACGGATGACGGATGACGGATGACAGAAAGAGGGCCCGGGAGCGAACGTCGCTGCCGGGTCCTCTGTCCTCCGTCCTCCGTCATCTGTCGTCTGTCGTCTATCCCAAGTGCTTGGCGTACGCCGCCGCATCCATCAGCGCCGCGACGTCGGCCGGGTTGACCTTGAGCTTGATCATCCAGCCCTGGTCGTACGGATCGCTGTTCACCAGCGCGGGTTCGCCGTCGAGGCGCGCATTGACCTCGAGCACTTCGCCGGCAATGGGACAGTAGAGGTCGGAGACCGCTTTCACGGCTTCGATGGTGCCAAAGGTATCGTGCGCGCCGAACGTTGCGCCCGGCTTGGGCAGTTCGAGGTAGACGATGTCGCCCAGTTCACCCTGGGCATAGTCGGTGATGCCCACCAGCACCACGGACGGGTCGCTGGTCGGCTTTACGTATTCGTGATCGTTGGTATAACGCAGGTCTGCTGGAATCGAAGACACGGACGGCTCCGGATATATCGTGGTGTGGACGAAGTTTACCCGTCGCGAGCGTCGGGGGTCAAGCGGAGGCGGCGCGGGCGCTTAGGGCGGCTAAGACGACCCGCGCCCTGGCCTCGAGTTCCGCAGGCGTCCCGCTGTTGTCGACGATCCAGTCGGCACGCGCTCTCTTGCGCTCACTCGGCCACTGCGCGTCGATCATGGCCTCGGCGGCGGCGGCGTCGAGGCCGCGGTCGCGCATGAGGCGCTCGCGCCGCAGCTCTCGCGGGGCATCCACCAACACGATCCCGTCGACGGATTTCTCGAGTCCGGCTTCGAAGAGCAGGGGTATGTCGCAGACCACCAGCCGGGCACCACGATTCGCGGCCGCCGCCACCGCCGCGTCCTGTCGACGGGCCACTTCGGGGTGGACAATCGCGTCGAGTGCCGCGCGCTCCACCGGGTCGGCGAACACGACGCGACGGAGCGCCGCGCGGTCGAGCGCCCCGTCGGGGGAGAGCATCGCGGCACCCCAGCGCGCGGCAATGGCGCGCAGCGCCGGCGTGCTCGGTGCCACGGCCTCGCGCGAGAGCGCGTCGGCGTCGATGAGGGTTGCCCCCCACGCCGCAAAATGCCGGGACACGGCCGTCTTGCCGGCTGCGATGTTGCCGGTCAGTCCGATCAGGAGCATCGGGAACGATGGCGCCGCGGATGCCCCCCGTGCAACTTGTTCGGTTGTGCCGCGCCGACCCGGATATACCCTCATCGAAGTCCTGATGGTGCTGGTGCTCATCGCCATCATGGCGGCGATGGCGCTGCCCAGGATGTCGTTCCTGCGCTACCGGCAGGACGCCAACGGACGGCTGGTGCAGCGCACGCTGATTTCCGCCCTGCAGACGTCCGTGCAGAAGAACACCAACGTGCTCTTCGTGGTCGACTACGCGGCAAGTCGCATGCGCGTGGTGCAGGACACCAATGCCAATGGCGCGGCCGATGCGTCCGAGCGCTGGGTGTCCTGGACGCTGGCCGAGGGCGCGACGTTCGCGATCCCGACGACGACGGTGGACGGGGCCACGGCGTACTACGCCACGGGGCCGGGCATATCGACCACATCGGCCGGGCCGACGATCACCTTTCGTCCCGACGGGTCGGCGAGCGGGGATGCGATCGTGTATATCGGCGTCCGCAGCGGCAATCCCGAAGCGTTGCGCGGCATCGAAATGGCGGGCTCTACCGGGCGGACCCGCCTGTGGCGGTACATCGGCGGCGTCTGGCGCCGCGATGCGATCTGACGGCGGTCCGCCAGGCGTCGCCTGCCGGCGCTAGACGACGACGCCGGGAACGAGCGGCGCGAACTTTGCCGTGAAGTGCCGCAGTGCCGGCGGCTGTTCCACGATCTTCACGCCGCGGATGCGCGGCGCCAGCGTATTCACGTGCAGCAGCACCTCGCACACGTAGTCCATGTGGCTCTGCGTGTACACGCGGCGCGGGAAGGCCAGCCGCAGGAGTTCCAGGTCCGAGCTCTTCTCCGTGCCGTCGGGTTGCCGGCCGAACATCACCGAGCCGATCTCGCAGGCGCGAATGCCGCCCTCGAGGTAGAGCACCAGTGACAGCGCCCACCCCGGATACTCCGACTGCGGGATGTGGCTCAGCCACTGCCTGGCGTCGAGGTAGAGTGCGTGGCCTCCGGCCGGGCGTACCGTCGGAATGCCGGCGGCGTTCATCTTCTCCGCCATGTACTCCACCATGCGAATGCGGTAGCGCAGGTAGTCCGGGTCGAGCGCCTCGTACAAGCCAACGGCAATGGCTTCGAGGTCGTAGCCGGCGAGACCGCCGTAGGTGGGGAAGCCCTCGGTGAGGATGAGCGTGTTGCGGCAACGCGCGGCGAGCGCGTCGTCGTTCATCGCCAGGAACCCGCCGATGTTCGCCATCCCGTCCTTCTTGGCGCTCATCGTGCAGCCGTCGGCCAGCGCGAACATCTCCTGCGCGATCTGGATCGGCGAGCGGTCGGCGTACCCCGCCTCGCGGGTCTTGATGAACCACGAGTTCTCGGCAAAGCGGCAGGCGTCGATGAAGAACGGCACGCCGTACTTGCGGGCCAGGGCAGAGGTGCCCCGGATGTTCTCCATGCTCACCGGCTGGCCGCCCTCGGAGTTGTTGGTGACGGTGGTCATCACCAGCGGGACGCGGCCCGGATTGTCGCGGAGCACGTGCTCCAGCGCGGCCAGGTCCATGTTTCCCTTGAACGGGTGCAGGACCTGCGGCTGGCGTCCCTCGGGAATGGGGACGTTGAGGGCCACGGCGCCACGGTGCTCGATGTTGCCGCGCGTCGTGTCGAAGTGCGTGTTGTTCGGCACGATATCGCCCGGCTTGAGCATCGCGCCGCTCAGGATGTGCTCGGCGGCGCGTCCCTGGTGCGTAGGGATCACGTGGGCGAAGCCGGTGATGTCGTGCACCGCGCGCTCGAAGGTGAAGAACGACCGGGCGCCGGCGTACGTCTCGTCCCCCTTCATCATCCCCGCCCACTGGTACACCGACATGGCGCCGGTACCCGAGTCGGTCAACAGGTCGATCAGTACGTCATCGCCCTTCAGCCGGAAGACGTTGTAGTGCGCGGCCTCCAGGGCCGCGACGCGCTTCGCCTCAGTCGTCTGCCGGATCGGCTCGACAGTCTTGATGCGGAACGGCTCGATGATGGTCTTGAATTTCACTGGGCGGCCGGCTGGTCGAGACCCTGGACGAGTTCGGTCCGGCCGATGGCGCGCAGGAACTGCGCCGTGACGTACCGCGCGCCGCCGCGTTCGCGAATTTCCAGCGGGGTGGCGCCGACATAACGCTGGCACATGTTGCGGAACGCCGAGCCCGAGGGAAAGTCGAGGGCACGGGCGATGCCGTCGGCGCTGCGCTTCGGGTCGTCGAGCATCTGGCCGGCGACGATCAGGCGTCCCCAGCCGATGAGCTTCTGCGGGGCGGGAAGCCGCTCGCTGCGGAGTCGTTCCAGCAGCTTGCTTTTCGTGACGGAAAGCGTCTCGGCCAGGCGATGCGACGTGAGCCGCAGGTGCGCGCGCGTGACCACGATCAGGATCGTGTCGCGCGCGATGGGATCCATGGCGGCGAGGCGGTGACGCAGCAGGGCGGCCACACCGCGGGCCTCGGCCTGCTCCACGACCGTGCGGACGGCCTGGGGCGAGTCGTCGAGGTCCACCAGCAGCAGTCCGTCGAGTCCGGCGCGCCCGGCGTCGAACAGGTCGCGGGCACGCTGCGGGGTGGCCGTGACGTAGGCGATGAGCGTCAGGCGCGGGAACCGCGTGCGCAACTGGCGAACGCGCTCGAAGCTCGCGGCGCCATCGGCAAAGAGGTCGATGACCGCCAGGTGCACCGGTTCGCTGGCACAGGCGGCAAAGAGCTCGTCCCAGCCGCTGCACGGCGTGACGGTATGCTGTCCCCGGACCGCAGCGTGCACGCGTTGGAGGCAACGGTCGAGCGGAAGCAGGGTGGCGATGATGCCCATGGGCAGGATGGAGTGTGAGCCGCCGTCGTCGGCGGACTCCTGAACTTACCACGCGTTGGGCCAGCCGGCCAAAAGGACTGGCGTTGTGGCCTGCGGAGAGGCCAAATTCAGCCAGATGGAGACCGGGACCATGACGCGAAGGTCCAGGAGCCGGGTGGGCATGACGCTGATCGAGGTCATCATCTCGGTGATGATCCTCAGCGGCGTGCTCATCGGGCTCTCCAACTTCACGCGCCGGTTCCAGGAGTTGACCGGCAACCACGCCGCGCTGGCGTCGGCGAGCGAGCTGGCTGCGGCTCGGCTCGAGGCGATCAAGCAGCACCGGACGTACTCGACGCTGGTCGCGACCTTCAACTCGACGTCGGAGACCAGTGCCACGTCCGGCGCGAACCCGCCGATGACTCAGTATCCTGGATACACGCGCACGACGTCGGTGGTGCGCACCGGGCCGACGACCACGGCGGACTACGTGACCGTCACGGTGACGGTGACCGAGACCGGGACCAGCACGACGGTCACGAAGTCGCTGGTCATCGCCGCGTTCTGATGAGCGTCCCGGCTGCACGACGCCGCGCGCGCGCGGGCTTCAGCATGGTGGAGATGATCTTCGCCGTGTCGATCACCGTGCTGGTCTTCTCGATTGCCATCCCGTTCTTCAGGGCGCAGACCCGCGCCATGGACGCCGGGGCTGGCCGGCTCGATGCCTTCCAGAGCGCGCGCTACGCCGTGGCGCGCATCGAGGCCGACCTGCGCGTGGCGGCCAGCGAGGCGGGACAGCCCCTTCTGGTTCAAGCCGCGCCGTTCGCCATCGCGTTCAACGCCAACCGGCAGGGGCGCACGACGACCACCGACCCGAATGCGTCGTACTGGGACTCGTCGCTCGATACGCTGACCACGGAGAGCTGGCTGGTGTCGCGCGCCGCCACGTTGCGGAAGTCGAGCAAGACGTACCCGACCACGGCGTACACGACGCCCAACGGCACGACGAGCAAGGCGGAGACCATCCAGTACTTCCTCCACGCCGATACCGCCGGCGGGCAGACCAACCTGTACGTGCTGTACCGCCGCATCAACGACCGCGACAGCACGCTGGTGACGCGCAATCTGTTCGTGTCAGGCGACTCGAGTTTCTTCTTCCGGTACTACAGGACCAGCGCATCGGGCTCGTCGTCGGCCATTTCAAACGACTCGCTGCCCATCTACTGGGATGATTCGCGTGCCCGCGCCGATTCCATCACCGCCGTGCAGATTCGGGCCACCGGGGCGTTCTGGGATACGCAGGCGCGGACCAACGTCTACCGGCAACTGTACTCTACGGTAAAGCTGCGCAATGCGTTCTGGCTCCTGCCGCTAAATTGCGGCGCCGCGCCGGCGACACCGGATACGCTGGCGTTGCTCGTGAACGTGGAGACCGCGCCGGCCGGGGCCAAGCTCGACGTGCGGCTCGACTGGACGGCGGTGGCTGGCGATTCGACCGCGCCGCGCGACGTGCGCCAGTACATCCTGTACCGGCGCCTCAGCGGTGCGGCCACCTGGACACCGATTGGAAGCAAGCCAGCGCGCGGCGCCCGCGACTACCGGTACCTCGACTTCGCGCTGCCAACGGTGGCCGGGACGTACGACTACGGGCTGGCCGTGCGCGACTGCTCCAGCCAATCGGGCGTGCGATCCGGCACCGCGTCGGTCGCATTCCCATGATGATTTCGTTGCGGCGCGGATCGGCCCTGATCCTCGTGCTCATCATGACGCTGTCCCTTGCCGGGCTGGCGATGTCGGCCATCTACATGGCCGGCAGTTCGGGGTTGCTCAGCCGATACCACGACAAGGAGCGCGACCTCACCTTTGCGCTGGAGACCGCCCTCGAACTCGGCAAGTCACGGCTGCAGCGTGACACCACGCTGGTGCTGTACGACACGGGATACCGGCAACTGCTGACCAGCCAGGCGGTGTACACCTCGAGCGGCGCGGCGCTCACCGGCGTCACGGTTGACCTCTATGCCGGCTATACCGGAGACACCTCCGGCGTCTACGTGCCCTACGTGACGCTCCTCGGGACTGTCAGCGACCCCAGCGGCGTCCGGCTCGCGCGGCGCATGGACTTCTACTCGCAGTCGTTCTCCCGGTA
>ERZ1292630.967-Hain-H41-02um-R3-967-length-28959-cov-8_pt1 | contig 28959 bp, 29 predicted proteins | sample MGYA00564408_ERZ1292630 | MGnify/ENA primary metagenome ERZ1292630 (study PRJEB36523, sample SAMEA6512641) | groundwater metagenome | collected 2019-01-08 | study: AquaDiva: Metagenomics assemblies of 32 groundwater samples
GCTACTCCACCGGCGCCACCCCCAGAGCCACCTCCACCACCACCAACCACAAGGTACCCAAGATCCACACTACCGCTAGTTATCTGAAGGGTTCCCGAACTCGTGAAAGTGTGAATACTGTACCCGCCAGCCATGGTAATAGTTCCCCCTGTTGCAGGGGACGAAGTCACCAACCCGACACTCGCCGCGGCCCCGCTTCCCGTCATTTGTGTGTCTGAGTAAGTGCCTGTTTCAAAACCAGAGGCATTTATCTTGGTAACAGTGCCGGCTCCGTAGTTCGCTACATACAGACTGCCGGAGGTGTCGAAGGCGAGTGCGTCAGGATTTGCACCTACAGTTGCAAAAGTAGTAACGGTACCTGCGGGGGTGATTTTAGAGACAGTGTTGGCTCCATAGTTCGCTGTGTACAGATTGCCAGATGTGTCGAAGGCGAGTGCGGTAGGATTTGTACCAACTGTTGCAAAAGTAGTGAGAGTGCCACCTGGGGTGACTTTGGAGACGGTGTTTGCTCCGTAATTCGCTACATACAGATTGCCAGCGGTATCAAAAGCAAGAGCATCCGGATTATCAGTAGCTCCTAAAGTTGCAAAAGTGGTTACAGTGCCTGCGGGAGTGATTTTGAAGACGACGTCTGGAGCAGATCCGACTTGGGCTGCTAGGTAGAGATTGTCTGATGTATCTACAGCAAGGTCATTCCCAGGGAACCCCCCCGTTGACATGGTTGCAAAAGTGCTGATGGTGCCACCAGGAGTAATTTTTTTGATAGTTGCATCGCCAACTTTGACATAGAGATTGCCACCTGTGTCAAAGACCATGCTACCAGGGTTGTCTGTTGTTGTTAGTGTCGCGAAAGTTGTAATTGTCCCATCCGGGGTTATTTTAGAGATGTTTGAGGCGGGGGTTGTGTTGGAGTTCGCTGTGTAGAGATTACCAGAGGCGTCGATAGCCATGTTCTTTGGATTAGTAGCACCTGCAATTGGGATGGTCGCAAAAGTAGTAACGGTACCTGCAGGGGTGATTTTAGAGACAGTGTTTGCTCCATAGTTCGCTGTGTACAGATTGCCAGATGTGTCGAAGGCGAGTGCGACAGGAGCCCCTGTAAGAGTCGCAAAAGTGCTGACACCACCATCGTCAACAATTGTTCTACTACCTAACGCCAAACTCACTCCTCCCGCTCCCGCGACGATGGATGTTGAAGTTGCGGAATATTGTGTCCAGTTGGTTTGGTTGGAAGTATGATTAGCGGTGTTTGCAGTGATGCCACCTGCCCAGCTTGATTGAGAGAATGTATAAGTAGCTGCCTGTATGAACTCGTGTCGGTAAGTATACACCCCTGCCCCCGCTATGATGAGCGCGAGTGTTCCCAGTATCACATGATGATGATGTTTATGTTTTTCAATAAACTTAGCCGAGTGATGAAAGATGTTCATTTGGTTTTGCGTTTGTATTTTATAATAGAAGATATCTGTTAACTATCTGCTATTTACTTGCTCGTATTGTATCATATGGAAATAAAAAACTACAACAAGGACGGAGAAAAAATGTGGACAACTTTTACTCCTCGAGTTTCCCGTCTTTGCGAGAAGGTATTCCGCCGAAGCAATCTAGGATTATGAGCGATGAATTCTGGATTGCTTCGTTCCTCGCAAAGACGACGAGGGGATGGATTGCCACGCTACGCTCGCAAAGACGGGAAACTCGAGTTTCGTAATTCAAGGTATGTAGGGAGATGGTGTAGTGTAATTTTTACTTATCAAGGTTTAACCTTGATAAGTAGTAAAAGTTATCCCCCATCCCCCATACACATATCCTAAGCTATAGCTTAGGATATGTGTATGGGGGATATGCTGGATTGCTTCGTGTGAGTACACACTCGCAAAGACGGGAATCTTGGGTCATTGCGAGCGTAGCGTGGCAATCCATCCCCTCGCCGAATTTTAAATGTCCAACGTCCAAACTAAAATGCAATATAAGGTGACGACCGTCACCTTATATTGCATTTACTTAGTAGTCGGAGTACTAAGTGGATGGGTTCTAAAGAACTCGATATTACGCTATTTCATAAAAATATAATCTATAGTATATTTATGAGAGTATTTTATATGCCTGAACCTATTATTAAAATAGAAGATCTTAACTTTTATTATAACTATAAATTGCCTACCGAGCACCACGCTCTCAAAAATGTGAATCTTGAGATTCTGCGCGGTGAGTACGTTGTGTTTTTTGGTCCTTCCGGTTGCGGTAAAACTACCCTCACCTATTTAATTGGGGGTATTGAAACTGAGCAGGGTGGCGGAGGACAAATCTATGTTGACGGACGTGATGTTCGCAAACTTTCTAAAAATGACCTGGCACAGTTTCGCAAAACAGGCATCGGTATAATTTTTCAACAATTTAACCTCATTCCATCTTTAACAGTCTTAGACAATGTGGCTCTGCCAATGACTTTCGTAAGTATGCCGCAAAACAAACGTCGAGAGGAGGCGATGAAAATTTTGACTCGCTTAGGCATGGAAGAATACGCTCATCGTTATCCGGACGAACTCTCGGGAGGACAGCAACAACGTGTCGGCATTTCACGAGCTCTGGCGAATAATCCACCGATTATTATCGCCGATGAACCGCTTGGCAACCTTGACTCCGAGAATGCTGAAATTGTACTTGCCTTTCTAAAAGAGCTGAACGAAAAAGACGGTCGCACAATTATTATGGTTACCCACGAAGCGTGGAGTGTGCGTGACGCCAAAAGAATTATTTATCTTAAAGACGGGGTTATCATAGAACAAGGTGAATCTACGTCCAAGCCTGAAGTAGCCCCTAAGATTCTGGATGATCTTTTTCGCGACATTAAACCCGATATTTCACCAAATGATATGTTTGCAAATTCTCTTGCCTCTCTTTTGTTGCGCGGATTTTCTTCAGAAGAAACAAAAAGATTTGAGCAGTATCTTTCTCAGAGACTGTCTGGCGCTATTGACGCATCGACGTTTGAGAGTCTTTTAGACTTACCTTTTAATAATGAGGGTGTGGGCCTTTGGAAACAACGCGCTGCTAAAACTGCTGCCTTAACAGAAGATTATATTGCAAGAAAAAAGGAGCTTGATGCTATCAATCATAAATTGGGGAAAGACCCTGATGCTCCTCTTGTATACGAAGTAAACTCGGTACGTTTGTGGGTATTGAAAGAATATAAGGGAAAGATTAGCAACGTGCAGATAAAACTTCTCAATACAGCCATTGACCAACGTCTCAGAAGAAGGATCCACCAAAGCGGTTTTCGAGAAATACTAAACTCCCCTGCATCAAAAGAAGGTATTGGATTTTCAATTCATACCACGAGGCACATTTCTGACCGACTCGAAACATTGTTGTCGTTGTCACAAATAGAGGTCATGGGAGGGAATTTGGCAACAGACATTGTAATACAAAATATTGATTAACAAGATGCATCCAATACCACAAAAAAGTTCTCTTCGTTTTTTCGATCTTATAAAGCTGTCGCTTCGTATTTTTAAAACTAAACCATTGCGTACAGCTCTGACCATTCTCGGTATGTCCGTTGGTATTTCCACGGTGGTTTTTCTTGTATCACTTGGTTATGGATTGCAGTATATTCTCCTTGGCAAACTTATAACAACGGAGGATTCTCTCATAACCCTGTCGGCATCCTATCGCGCGGAGAGCGACCTCGGCATTAACCAGAAAACTATCAATGATATAAGAGCGCTTCCCGATGTTGCTGAGACGAGTCCGATTGCTGAATTCTCTGGAGAACTCAGCGTTGGTGACTTAACTGGACTCATGCCGATAATTCGCGTGGTTGAGCCGAATATGTTTCGTCTCTCTGGCACAAATCCAGACCTTGGCGTTCCGTTCCTACAAGGAGAAGAGGGAATCGTTTTATCAGCCCAGGCGCTTCAAACTATTGGAGTGATAGCGGAAAATAATGCACTGGGAAAAATATCGCACATCAAAATCTATTTTCCTAAATTGGACGGGACATTCGAAGAATTAAATATTGATAAAGCACTCCCAATTCTCGGCATTAACACTGACGACCAACAGCCACCAATGGCCATCATTCCTTCAACTATTATGCCGGTGCCACCGACTTCATTCAAAGAAATTTTAGTAAAAGCCAAAAATATTGATTCAGTAGAGCCTTTGCGTGATACTCTGGAAAAACAAGGATTTATTATTTCGGCGCGTATTGATCTTGTCAATCAAGCCAAAAAGCTTACTAATATCATTACGATAACTCTCGCTATTTTCGGAATCACCGCGCTTATTGTTTCGGCGATTGGGATGTTCAACACCATGCTCATCGGATTTATTGAAAGAACTTATGAAGTGGGTGTTTTAAAATCTATTGGCGCAACCGATACCGAGGTGAGAAATCTTTTTTTGATGGAGTCAATCGTGATTGGAACCTTGGGCGGAATTGGCGGAATTTTAATTGGTGTCGGTCTCGGCAAAATTTTAAATTTTGGTCTTAGTATTATGGCGACACGTATGGGCGGAGTATCTTTTGACTTGTTTATTCTGCCAAACTGGTTTGCATTTGCGGTGCTCTCACTGTCAATTGTGATTGGCACAATCTCCGGATTACTACCAGCTCTTCGCGCGGCCAGACTCTCCCCAAGAGAAGCTTTCATGAAGAAATAGAAGTAAGGGCGAAATACATAGTGTACATAGGGCGGTACTATGGGATTTAGGTATCTGCAACAAAAGACCCCGAGCGGGGTCTTTTGTTGTTTGTCTTATTTTTAATATTGATTATCGAGCCCAGGTTACAAAGGTAAATACTTTTTGTCCATTTCCAAGGTCACGCTCATATGTTGAGTTCTTTCCCTGTGCGTCTTTTTTGATCGCCTTACCCCACGCAGATGGATCGTCAAGGTCAATCTCTTGTCCTGAATTTTCTTTTACTGCCTTAATATTCTTTGCGCTAGAAGCTGACGCGAATGCTACTGTTGTCATGCTATCGAGATGTGCGTAGATAGTCGTCAACATATCATAATCATCCTGATTTGGGTGTTGGTTAGTCGATGGATCATTAGTGTAATCCATGCAGGTATCAAGATTTGGGTTCGTAAAGTTTTCATCCTGATGACCAAGCCCTAGTGTATGCCCGACTTCTTGACACATGACTAAATTTCTCCATGCAAGCGTATTGTAGGTTGGTGTATTAAAATACGTATCATTTACTTTTACTATGCCTTTCGTAATATGCGATCCACTTACCCAGATCTGAGCAATACCGAGCCATCCAGTGTTACCGTATACCTTGTTACAAACTTCCACTCGCCCATTATTTGCGCGACAATTTGTTCTTCCTTGCCCAGCAACTATTGTTGTATCAAGAATAGAAGAGTTGCTCCAGTCACTAGAGGTAGTAGCTAAAATAGAGTCCCAAGCAGTCGAAACGTTGTCCCCCATAGACAATGTGAATGGGTTTGCAGTGCGTGCCCAATGATACCCACCCCAAGAATGGCTAGCACTAGCGACCGAAACTAAACCAGTTAAAGAAAGGGCTACGGCTATAATTGCAGTTACTTTTATATATTTCATAAGGGTATTTAGTTAGTATCAATCTAATAATCTATTATCACAATTATAACTTAGTATCTTCCTTTTGTTAAGCCACATAAATTTGTACGCGAGACACATCCCGCAAGTGAATTCTGAATTTTTGCTTGGAGTTTAGGACGAAGTTGGAATCTTATTAAGAACTAAAAGGAGTTTTGATGGTTTTATAGTATTCTCTGAGTGAGCTAAACTTGCCATCTCTAACTGTAAAAATTGCTGTTTCTAACATATCAATATTCAAATTTCTTTTAATATCTTTAAATGTTGCATGCCATTCAGCTATAACCGTATCTCCATCTACCCAAACATTTTTTAAATCAAATATAATATCTTTTTGTTCCCCTATTACTTTATACTCCCAATACTTTTTAATTTTATCCAAACCAACATTTTCCAATTCTTTGGGATCATTATATGTTGCATCGTCCGTGAAAAGACTTGCTATGAGTTCTACATTTTGTGTCTCCCATGCCTTACCATATAAATTAATTAATTTGATTGCTTCTTCTTTAGTCATATTTTTATTATATTAAATTTTAGTTAAAAAACCTAGCTGGGAGTTTGGGACGAAGTTGGAACCTTTTTGAAGGAGGACTAAACGACTATTACTGGGAAATCTGAAATATCAACAGATCCTTTATGTAAAATATGTGGTACGCCGACAAACATAAGAGGTCGCTCACTTTTGCCAAATTTCTCCTTGTAATAATCTTTTGTAACTTGAGGAAGGATAGAATGCTCAGCTAATTTCTCAGAATTATATTCAGAGAAATTTTCTTTATTCATTTTGTCCTCGCTCATTTTCTCTTGATAGAGATAAATTGTTGTCTTCTCTGGATCAAGTAAACTTGGATCAATTTGATAAAATTTTAACTGTCTTGGACTCATCCCCGCTTCAATTAGAGATTTCTTTATCTCTTCGGGGTTAACAGCTGAAAAATGTAGGACATCATTCCAAGCACATTCAAGTGTAGGAATAAAATTTTCCATAACACGCTCTCTTCCTGTATATTTTGCTGCCTTCGATAGATACAGCTCAGGGTGGGTTCCCTTCATAGAGTTTAAAGGATGAAGAGTTGTACCCTGCATATCCTCTGGTACCATATGATAAAGATACACTTTTTCTTTCTTAACTTCTGTTTGATTTTCTGATATAGGTGCTTTTTCCATTTCTTTATTATATCAGATTTAGCTGGCGTACTTGAACTAGAGCCATAGTTGGCCAAGCTCAGTAAGGTTATATTACAGTTTTATTTTAACATCTCGACGTATCTCGAGCATAAAATATCTAGTCTCTTTTTAACCCAAATATGTCTCTTGACCACATGGTATCTATATCTTCTGAATGTATAACATGTCCCTTAAGGACGCTACCTCCTTTTTCAGATTTAAGCATTAAGGTTCCTACGCCCGTACGTTTATTTGACATGGCTTCATAATTTATCATAACTATGTTATTTCTTATTTGACCTAAAAATTTGTATTGATTTGAATAATTTTTATTAGCATCAGTTCTATCTATTGTTTCAGCAAAAAATACACCCTTTATGTCAAAAGCATTTTGTTCTATATTAAAAACCGTCTTAACTTCTATATTGTTAGAGTTAAAAATCATTCCTCCTCTCCACGTACCAGAAACATCCATTCCTCTATAGATAGTCCTTGTGTACCAAGGTTTTATTGTATCTCTTATAAATATACCCAAAAGGTAAGTCAAAATACCAACAATAAGACCAGTTGCTATTCCTGTAAAAACTGAAAAATAAAAATCATCCATTTTTATAAAAATTTAATTATTAACAAGTTAATACAACTTGCAGATGATAAGGAATTCGAGCGCGCGAACCTATCTCAAACTGGCTGGGAGACTAAGAATCGAACTTAGATTCACGGCTTCAAAGGCCGCTGTCCTACCATTAGACGATCTCCCAAATATTTACTCAACACAACACTGTCCTACTTCCCTCTTTTTCACTGCATAACAATGTTTTATTGAACTTTTGTAGTATGCCCGATGATGCGAAAGAGCGCAAGTTCAAGTGGAAGCGTAGGAATCGATGTCGTACGAAGATCCGCATACGCGCCGAGAAGCTCTATAAGCTCTTTTGACGTTACAGTCTTTGCCCCCGCTGTCGCGAGACTTGTGAGGAATACAAAATCCTCGTCGGAAGAATTATTCTCAATATCCTCTCGAAGCCCCGGCGCGAAACGAAGTAGCATCGTGAAGCGCACCTTTCGCACGACAAGGTCAAGAAAAACCTTCATATCCCCCGCTCCTTCACTTGCCTGTGCAAGAACCTTAATTCCCCGCTCAATATCTCTGTGTGATATAGCTCCAATAAACTCATTAACGAGGCGAGAGTTTGGCGCACCAAGTACGGTCTCAACTTCACTCAATGTTATTTTATTATCACTTGAAGCAGAAATAACTTTTTGAAGCGTGCCTAATGTGTCACGAAATGAACCGTCACCTAAAAGCGCAATAAGGTCTGATGATGCTGGTTCAAGCTTGAACCCTTCTTTCTTTGCAACCGCTTCAACAAGTTTTTGAAGTGTAACATGCGAAGGTTTCTTGAAACGAAATGACTGACAACGCGAAACGATTGTCTCGGGAAGTTTTTCTTCCTCTGTGGTAGCGAGTACAAAGATTACGTGACGTGGAGGTTCCTCGAGTGTTTTCAAGAGAGCGTTGAAAGCTTCTTTAGTAAGCATGTGTACTTCGTCGATGATATAGACTTTGTATTCAGAATCAAATGGAAGCGTATGCACAGCATCACGAAGCGCGCGGATATCATCAATACCGCGATTAGACGCCGCATCAATCTCATAGGTGTCATTCTCTGACGTGCCAATCTCACGAGCAAAGATACGCGCTATAGAAGTCTTGCCTGTACCTCGCGAGCCTGAAAAAAGGTAAGCGTGGGTTATAGACTTATTGGAGATAGCCCCTTCGAGAGATTTCACGATAGACTCCTGCCCGATAACATCTGCAAATGTGCTTGGGCGGTATTTGCGATAGAGGGCGATATCTGACATATGGACAGTATAGCAAAAAACTTCGTTACCCCAAAAAAGCATGAAAAAAAACCGCCGGTTGCTTGCCGGCGGTAATATCTAGATATTAAAAAGCGAGAGTAGTTTGTCCAAGATTACTGGAGCGATTTTGCTGACGAATCAGATTGATTTCAGCATTCACTTTTTCAATATTGTTCATGATTATTTTCATCGCCTGCTCGTTTGACTTTATGACTAAGTCTACGGCCTCACGGTCTGCTCGTCGGTATAGATCTTGAAGCTTTAATCTAACATCAGCTAACTGAAACTCTAGATTTCTCAATAGATTATTTCTCAGTATGATTTCACGACTGTCGCTACAGTGTATTGTATCCATAACCGCCCCTTGTTTAAAAAAGAATGATTGTCCGAAAAAATAATATCAATTTGGATACTCAATGTCAAACAACTTTCTTGACTTTACCCTTCAGTGTGATTCTTCATAAATTCTCGTGCAATTTTTTCTACTTGGTCAGCATTATCAGTTTCCATGAGTCGCACGCGAAGCTCTTTCGCTCCATCAAAACCATTTACATATGCTTTATAATGCTTTTTCATAATGGCAAAGTTTTTTATATCTCCGAGTAGCTTTTCAAAAAGATGCGTATGCTCAATCATGACTTCAAATTTTTCTTTCAATGGAATCTCCGTTCCTGTACGTCCACTGTCGAAAAGCCATGGGTTGCCGAATATCGCTCGTCCGAGCATCACGCCATCCGCGCCTGTCTCATCTGCTTTCGTACGTGCATCCGCGAGGTCCCGCACATCGCCATTACCAATGATGAGTGTACCCGTTCCTTGTGCTAGCTTTACCGCTCGAGCAACCTCTTCCCATCTCGCTGGCACAAGCGAAAGCTCTTTGCGTGTGCGGGCGTGAATGGTGATCACTGCAGGCTTTGTCTCAAGAAGTGCCTTCATCCACTCCTCGAGATTTTCTTTATTGTAGCCGATGCGTGTCTTCACAGAGACTGGCAAGCCTCCTCCCCCTGCCATAGCAGCACGAATTACATCCTGAGCAGTTTTAAAATCTTTGATATGTGCCGCGCCTGCGCCTTGCTTTTCAATACTCTTGTCGGGGCATCCCATATTGATATCGATCCCATCGAAGCCGAGTTTCTTTATGAGTTCAGCAGTCTTAAACATGTGGTCAGGGTTTGAACTAAATACCTGCGCTACGATTGGATGCTCACGTGGAGTGAATGCTAGGTCGCGAAGAAGCACTTCTCGCCCTGCCGAGCAAAGCCCGTCTGCAGAAACAAACTCGGTCCAAAACACATCAGGGCCTCCTCCCCTTTCTCCATGCCGACTATATTTTTCTATAATCTGGCGAAAGGCCGTGTCGGTAACATCAGCCATTGGAGCCAAGACAAAAAACGGCTTTTTCAGGTCTTCCCAAAAACCCATGTGAGGCTTGTCGTTAAGATTATTTTTGTCTTCACTCTTCATAGGCGTTACTCTACCACAAAAAATATTTTAGTTCTCATATCCAAAGAAAATCTTGTTTCCAAATCTCATATCAATATAGATAAGTTTCTTTTTTGAGACTTCTCCATTCGGGAACTGCGTAGAAAGAGCCTTTATTAAATTTGAAGCAGAGGTTGTAGCATTCGTATTCATATCAGTGCGAATCTCTACTCCACGGAGGAAGGGGTGCAGTGCGCTTGTATTCAATATCACCGAAATTTCTCCTTCTTCCTTTATCACGATGCGCATCGGTTCCGCTAGGTCTTTTCTAAATACATCATAAATATTTGTGACAGCATGGTACTCACTGCTTCTTACGCTGGAACGAAGAGGGTCTCCTTCATTTTTATAATCAAGGGGAGCATACACCTCAAAATAAACTCCCGAAGAAAATGCAGGCGCCTTACTAAAAAGAAAACCGTCCTTATCTATGAAATAGCAATTGGTGAGGTCTCCCTTTTGGTATGGGTTCTCAAAAAGATATTTCTCCCCACACCACAAAGCATATTCCTCTCGCGCAGTTGTTTCTATGAAAATCGTGTGAGAGTCTGTTCTTCCTGCTCGTACGGTCGCAAGTACCGGATACGTGTCCACGAGAAGCGCTTCTATTTCATTTTTAGGGAACAAGTAGCTGTTCTCTCGAGAATAAGCAAGGTAATAATTCCCCACAAGAAGGCTCTTTACATCTGCAAGTATCTCATCTTGTGACACAACTCCGCCGTTTTTTATTTCTATGTGTTGTATTTTCCAGCGTTCATGTTGTGACACTCCACCCAAAGCAATAAAAAAAAGCAGTGCGAGAAAGACGGAGGCAACTCCCCATCTGCTCCACGTTTTATATTCCTCTCGCGCACGCGCAAAATGTTGCTTAAGGCGTGTCATATTTTGTAAAGTTAGCCTATCTTGTCCTTCCCCATATAATGTCGCAACACTTCTGGTACGGTTATTGTGCCATCGGCGTTTTGATAATTTTCAATCAACGGCACGAGAATGCGTGGGGACGCAAGGGCAGTATTGTTGAGTGAGTGCGCAAAACGAAGCTTGCCGTCAGTATCCTTGTAGCGAATATTCAAACGTCGTGTCTGGAAATCATGAAAATACGATGCGGAGTGTGTCTCACGATAGTTCTTTTCTGAAGGTACCCATGCTTCGATATCATATTTCTTTACCTGTCCAAGCCCAAGATCGCCTCCGCAGTTCAAAACAACATGATACGGAATCTTTAAGTCCTGCATGATTTCCTCAGAGATGGCCGTGAGTTCCTCATGATATTTAACACTCTCTTCATGGCTTGCTTCACATAGAACAACCTGTTCCATTTTGAAAAACTCATGTACGCGGACGACGCCCTTTGTATCTTTTCCGTGACTCCCCGCTTCACGGCGAAAGCAAGTTGAAAATGCGATGAATTTTTTTGGAAAGTCTGATTTCTGAAGAATCTCGTCCATGTGATAGCCCATCGTAGCGACCTCTCCCGTGCCCGAGAGATACGTGCCGTCTTGTGTCTTATAGAGGTCATCTTCACTTTGCGGAAGATACCCTGTACCGATGAATGCGTCTTTCTTGAGAAGCGAAGGGACCATGATTGGCGTAAATCCTTTGCTAACAAATTTTGCGAGGACAAATTGCCAAAGCGCGAAGTTCAAAAGCACTGCATCATTTTTCAAAAAGTATCCGCGGAACCCAGCGACCTTTGTTCCCCTCTCAAAGTCAACCATGTCGAGCGACTCCATAAGCGCAATTTGGTCCTTTGGTTCAAAATTAAATTGTGGAATTTCTCCCCATGTTCGTACCTCGACATTTTCCGAATCACTTGCACCCTCGGGCACTGACATGTCGGGAATGTTTGGAACCTGAAGCATGAGGCCCTGCCATTTCTTCATCACCTCGGCAAGTTCTTCCTCTTTTTTTTGAAGCCCATCTTTAAGTCCGCGCGACTCAGTAATCATTCGTTCGCGCTCCGCGCCTTCTCCGGCACGTGCGACGAGAGCAGCGGTTTCATTTTGTTTTCCACGTAGTGCTTCAACTTCACCAAGCACCAAACGGCGAGCATCATCAGCCTGGAGCAACTCATCAACATTGAAATTGATGTGCTTTTTCTTTGCTCCAAGAGCTATAAGGTCTTTATTTTCGCGAATAAATTTGATATCTAACATATATTACAGTATATCAGACACGTTTCTCGTACGCAAAAATTTACAAAAATGCGTACGAGGTGACGAGTTGTATTCCTACATGCTACAATAATTATTCATGACAAAAAGTTTTTCAGATATTCAAAAGATTTCTCGCGAAAATTTTCCTCCCTCACTTCTTGAGATTCCTGAGCCTCCTAAGGAGCTCTATCTCCGAGGATCCCTCCCAGACCCGAGTGAATTTTATTATTTAGCGGTGGTTGGTTCGCGCAAATACACAAGCTACGGACGTGGAGCTGTAGAACGCATCATAAGTGGACTCAAAGGATATCCTATCGTCATTGTCTCAGGTCTTGCGCTCGGGATAGACGGAATAGCACATAAGGCAGCTCTCGACGCAGGCCTTCGAACTCTCGCCATTCCCGGTTCAGGACTTAGTGATGGCGCGCTCTATCCCCGCACAAATGTAAACCTCGCACACGAGATACTTGAGCAAGGCGGTGCACTTCTTTCAGAATACGAACCCGATCTTCATGCCGCACCGTGGACTTTTCCACAGAGAAACCGCATCATGGCGGGAATCTCCCAAACAACACTCGTAATTGAAGCCGAAGAAAAATCAGGCACGCTCATCACCGCGCGCCTCGCCCTCGACTACAATAGAAATGTATTCGCGGTGCCGGGTTCCATCTTCTCAGCGACTTCAAAAGGGACGAACAAGCTCATTCGAGCCGGAGCAACACCGATTACCAGTGCCGATGATCTGCTTATTGAGATTGGTTTGAAAAACGAAGTTTATTCAACCGAAAACAGTAAACAACAACCGCTTGACCTTACACTGTATTCAACAGAGGAACAACAAATACTTCTGCTTCTTGATGCTCCTCGCGCGCGTGAAGAAATTTTTGCGCTCGTCTCCTTACCATCTTCTACAGTCCTTTCCACACTGACCATTCTCGAAATCAAAGGCGTCATCAGAGAAAGGCTGGGAAAGATTGAACGCATTTAATAGATTGACAAACTGCTAAAATAGGGTATTTTCAATAAAGAGTTGCATTGCCTTAGATTATCTTTTATTGGGAGGTTATTATGAACAAAGAAAGTTTTCTACTCCTAGCAGTAGCACTCTTTACTGTTTGTGGTCTTCTTTTTAATTACGAAATTTGGAATTTTAAAAACACCACTGACATATCCGCAAAGATTGATTTGGTTCCTGAGCTTGTAAAGTGCGGTGTTCTTTTATCTTTTTCAGCATCGTTTGTTGTATTTATGGTCATACTTAAATTAAAAAAATGACTTTGTCGCCATTTGGCAAATGAATGAATTTGATTAAAGAGGTTACAAGGAGGTACTATGAAAGTGCTACGAGCTTCATCTGTTACATTCTTTCTGGTAGCACTTTTATATTTTTTATTCACAATCTTGATTTACGACCGAGGATCTTCAGACATAGCACTAAAAATGAACGCCATAGTGCACATACTGTTCTCATTGGGGATGTTAATTCTTTTTGGAGTGTTCTTTATCATTTCTGCAATAATAGACTTAAGAAGATAACATTTTAAAGTGCTTTCTACGACTCCGCGTTACTGCTAAAGTACGCGGAGTTTTCATTAATCCCTAGAAATTTATTTGCAAAATAAATCACTCTATAGTACTAATGTAGTTTAATGGCTGTTAAACAATACAAACTTCTTATCGTCGAGTCCCCTTCAAAGGCTAAGACGATCGGCAAATATCTGGGCGATGATTATGTCGTGCGCGCGAGCGTAGGGCATGTCCGCGACCTTCCTAAAAGCAACAAAGATGCTATTGATATTCCTGGTGGTTTCGTACCACGTTATGAAATTTCAAAAGGTAAAGCCGAAGTAGTGCACGAGATTGATAGTCTCGCGAAGAAGGCCAGCGAAGTTCTACTTGCAACTGACCCCGACAGAGAGGGTGAAGCAATAGCATGGCACATCAAAGAAGCCTGCGGTCTTAAAAAACCAAAGCGAATCGTCTTCCACGAAATCACAAAAAAAGCTATCGAGGAAGCACTTCTTCATCCTAGAAAAATTGACGAGAATCTTCGTATTGCGCAAGAAGCGCGACGCGTGCTCGACCGGCTCGTTGGATACGACCTCTCTGGTCTCATTTGGAAAAAAGTTCGCTACGGCTTGTCAGCAGGACGTGTGCAATCCCCAGCACTCCGTATCATCATGGAACGCGAGCGTGAGATCCGCGCATTCATCCCCGAAGCATACTGGACACTTACAGCAAAAGTAAAAACCCAAAAGGGCGACATCCTCGAAATGTCCTGCACTGAAGAGCCGCGTGATGAAGATACGGTAAAAAATATTTTAAAGATTGGTCGCAATAATCCGTGGCTTGTTCGTGAGGTCAAAGAAAGCGAAGTGGGTCGCTCTCCAAAAGCTCCGTTCATAACTTCTACGCTCCAACAAGCGGCAAGCTCAAGATTAGGCTTTGCTCCTTCACGCACCATGGGTGTTGCTCAAAAACTCTACGAGAAAGGTTTGATCACCTACATGCGTACCGACAGCACAAACCTTTCAAAAGACGCTCAGTCGGCAATCATCGCGGAAATAAGCAAACGCTACGGCGCAAACATGGCAGAAGAGCGTGTGTATAAAACAAAGAGCAAAAACGCTCAAGAGGCGCACGAAGCGATTCGCCCGACTGATATTACTAAAGACTCGCAAGGCATCACTCCTGAGGAGAAAAAGCTCTACGAGCTCATCTGGGCGCGCACAACGGCATCTCAAATGGTAGACGCAAAGCTTGCGCGCACCACGATTCTCGGCAACGTCGCTGACAACAGTATTCCTAATTTTTCTATCACCGGCTCACGTGTGATTCTTTCTGGATGGCTCTCTGCTGATCCTGACGCGCGCGGTGAGGACGTGCAACTTCCCAAGGTTGCCAAAGGCGAGATGCTCACGCTCATCGAGCTATCCGACCAGGCAAAGTTCACTGAACCGCCAGCACGTTACTCCGAAGCAGGACTCGTCAAAGAACTAGAAAAACGTGGGATCGGCCGCCCTTCGACCTATGCGTCCATCATCAAGACAATCATCGACCGCGGGTACGTAATCAAGGACGGCAAAGCACTGAAACCTACAGATACAGGAGATGTCGTGAGCTCATTCCTTGAAGCAAACTTTGAGCACTACATTAGCGACGTATTTACGGCGGAGATGGAAGACAAGCTAGATGATATCGCAAATGGCACGCGTGAATATGTGAAGACCTTAAAAGAATTCTACGGACCGTTTTCAAAAGATTTGAAATCAAAAGAAAAAATCGATAAGCTCACCACGCTCGGTGATGCGGACCCCATGCACAAATGTCCCAAGTGCAACGGACAGATGATCATCAAACTTTCTCGCACGGGAAAATTCTTGTCGTGTAAAAATTATCCGGAGTGTGTTGGTGCACGCATGATCGATGGTACCGAGCTCGCAGGTCCTCGCGACACTGGCGAGCTCTGTCCCAAGTGCGAAAAAGCAAACCTCGTCGAACGAGATGGAAGATTCGGTCGCTTCATCGCATGTGGTAATTATCCAAAATGTAAGTTCATAAAAAAGGACGAGACGGGAGCGCTTGGTAATCACACAGGTGTTCCCTGCCCAATGTGCAAAAAAGGTTTTATGACCGAGCGCAAAGGACGCTTTGGAATTTTCTACAGCTGTACCAATTACCCAGATTGCAAGAACGCAATCAAAGCAAAACCAACGGGTCGCTTCTGCGAGTATCAGAAAGTAGACGGATCAAAATGCGGAGCGCTCATGATGGATGGCACAAAAACTATACCTGAGAGATGTAGTAACAAGCTGTGCCCAAATCATAATCCGCATAAATTGACTAAAGAATAGTTGGATGATAGTCTGTCGCTAGACTATTGTTATCAAAATCATAAAAAGGGGGTTCACAGTGTCTTATATACCAATCAAGGAATATCCTTCAATTCTCATTTCATTATTTATTGAAGAAGTTTTAAACGACATTGTAAAGATCTACGAGGAAACAGCAGAGATTACCATTCGTGAAGCATTCAAACCAGATCTAAAAAATATCGTGGAGGCCTTGGATGAAAGAAGCTACTGTGAGTTGAGACTTCAGTCTTCTTTTTCCAGAAATACAAAACTCTACTTTCATCGAGTGCACAAACCTGATGGAATTCATGTTGCATTTGATTTTGACCCAAACACATCAAATGATTCCTGGAAAATCGCAGAAGATGCCAAAAAAACATTTCGTCAAAAGACATCTGAATATTTGAAAGCGAGAGAAATAATTCTTGCGTAGTATCAAGAATCTATACCCTGCAAAACGAAAGTTCTGCAGGGTATTTGCTTTTCTTCCACGCTTCGCCTAGTATGAGTTTATGACGAAGCCATCACACCCTACACTTCAGGACATTTTAAAGGTTATAAAGAAGCCAACAAATGAAGGCAACGCACTTATTGAAAAGGCATACGCTTTTGCATTGAAAGCTCACGAAGGACAAAAACGCTACTCTGGAGAGCCTTATTTTTCGCATGTTGCGCACGCGGCTTTGAACCTAGCAAAGATTCAAATCGACGCGACAACGATTGCCGCAGGACTTCTTCATGACACTATCGAAGATGCTGAAATTCCACCCAAAGTAATAGAGAAGGAATTCGGAAAAGAAGTATTATACCTTGTTGAAGGAGTTACGAAATTGGGGAAATTAAAATATCGCGGAGTTGAACGTCATGTGGAAAGTCTCCGAAAATTTTTTGTTGCCGTATCTAATGACGCGCGGGTGCTTTTAATCAAGCTCGCCGACCGTCTCCATAATATTCAGACGCTTGAGCATGTCCCAGAAGCAAAGCGTAAGCGAATTGCCCTTGAAACACTCGAAATACACGCACGCCTCGCAGACCGACTCGGTATGGCAAAATGGAAAAGTATTTTCGAGGAGTTTGCTTTTCCTTATGCATATCCTGAGCAATACGAAAAAGTACAATCAATCATCAAGACCAAACGTGTAGCGGATGAGAAATACGCGGAGAAAATTCACCGCTCTATCCAAAAAGAACTTTTTATAAACGGTATCAAGTCTGCTCATGTAGACTACCGTGTGAAAAATTCTTACAGTCTGTGGAGAAAGCTCGCTCGTAAAGATATGGACCCAGAAAAGGTTTTTGATATTCTTGCGGTACGAGTTATCGTTGACACTGTAGAAGAATGCTATCGAGCTCTTGGGGTAATTCACCAGCATTGGCACCCCGTTCCAGGGCGCATCAAAGACTACATAGCGGTGCCAAAGCCAAATGGATACCGTTCTCTCCACACAACGATTTTCCGAGGAGACGGAGGCATCATTGAGATACAAATTCGCACAGATGAAATGCACGCTGAAGCGCAGTACGGTATCGCTGCACACCTCGCATATAAAGAGGGCGCTGGTGCTAGCTCTAAATTAGGTGGAGATATTGCCTGGGTAAAAGAATTAGTAAAGTGGCAGAAAAGCGTCGCAAAATCAGAGGACTTTCTTGAGCATCTCAGTATGGATTTTTTCAAACACCGCGTTTTTGTATTCACGCCGAACGGCGACGTCATAGATTTACCCGAGGATTCATCCCCTATTGATTTCGCATACGCAATTCACTCCGATATCGGTAATCATCTTTCGGGAGCAAAGTTAAATGGCAAACTCATTTCCATTGACACAAAATTAAAGAACGGCGATATTGTAGAAATAGTAACCAAAGAAAATTCGTCCCCAAAACGAAAATGGCTCGACTACGCCAAAACGACTTTAGCTAAACGTCACATAAAAGCTTACCTCGAGCTCTCAAACCCCATAGAGCAATTCGCAAAGAAATTTTTTGGAAAGAAAAGATAATAAAAAATGCGCTGAACTCATCAGCGCATTTTTTATTAGAGTGAAAAGTTTTTTACATTATAGAGATCTGGGTCCTCTTTTTCCATCTCTGCTTCCTCGTTTCCCTCCGCTAGTTCACCGGGAGTAGCGGGTTGTGACGCCTCAGCTATGGTCTCACCAAGCACGGGGAGCACGGCTACCAGAGCAACAGGAGCGTTGATTGCCTTGCTCTGCATTTCAGCATGAAAGCGATCAATAAAATTCCTCACATCATCATTTGAAAAGAAATCGATGACAATCTTTCCTCCAACTTCCCGCTTTTCGATCTGAACGCGAGTACCAAACGTCTCCGTGAGCTCTTGTTCAAACTCAAGCATCTCAGGGTCGAATCCCCGCTCGGGCTTGCGAACTTTGTCCACCGCGATACGGCGTGCGATGCGTTCTGCCTCGCGCACGTTTAATTTTCTAAAAATAATCTCTTTATAGAGCGTCATTTGCTCTTGAGGGCGGTCGGTGAGCATGAGGAGCGGGCGAGTGTGTCCTTCGTTGATGCGACGCTCTGCAAGCGCGATGAGCATCTCTTCAGGGAGTGCGAGGAGACGAAGCGTATTCGATACATACTCACGGCTCTTGCCTACCTTGTGCGCTACTTGAACGTGCTTGAAATGAAACTCAGAGACCAATCGCTGAAATGCTTTTGCGCGGTCAACAGGGTTCAGATCTTCACGTTGAAGGTTTTCGATGATCGCAAGCTCGAGCTTCGCCTGGTCATCCTCCTCCTTACCTTCTTCTCCAATACGAATAAGAACAGGCACCTGCATGAGCCCTGCAATCCTCGACGCGCGGAGACGTCGCTCGCCTGCAATAAGCTCGTATTCGACGGCAAGTCCACCCTCCGGCTTTTCGATTTCTCGGCGCGTAACGACGAGTGGCTGGAGCACACCGTACTGCTTAATCGAGTCCGCAAGGTCGCGAAGTTTCGCCTCATCAAATTCTTTGCGTGGCTGAAATGGGTTTGGTTTTATCTTTTCAACCTCAATCCAGAATATTGCGTTTTGGTACATTTGTGAGTTCATAAGAAAGAAATTAAATATCTATATGATTATCTTATCACAAGAATTATTCATTGCAAAAATACAAATGAAAAATGCTTGCAATTTATTTTATATGTGGTATAATTAATCTGTTGTTCTTTATATTAGGAGCTCAAAATGGCAAACGCAGACCCTTTTCAGAGGCAAGTGATTTCCGATATTGTTGACCTTGCAACCAAGCAACAACACGGCTCGACTAATCTCAGCTATAACAACTTCAAACATTTGCTTGGGAAAGTCTTGAAAAAATACCCACAAGATCAAGCAAGGTTTGCATATTTGTGTGGCACGTCTTTTTACAACAAAGTACTGGGTAAGTTGTGCAAAAAGAAAGTTGTAATGGATATAAATGGGAGCTCCGAACATACAGCAGAGTTTCTTGGAATCCCAGAGGAGCACCTACTTCAAGGTGCAAGACATCACGAAATGGAACTTTGCTCAGGACTTTTTGATGATTGATTGGACAAAGTTTCTCTCAACCAAGACCACCTAACCAGTGGTCTTTTTTTTATTTCCCGAGCTCGTAGACCACGTCCTTGCGCTCGACGACCACCCTCCATCCCTTTTCTTGTGCATGCGTGTAGAGTTTCTTATTTGGATTGAAGCAGATAGGTTTCGAGACCATTTCAAGAAACGATATGTCTCCTTCCGTGTCCCCTACTCCTATTGACTCATCAAGAGTCAAATTCTCTTTCTCCACAGCATGTTTTACGATACTCGCCTTGTTTCTTATCATATGCTCATCGACTATTGCGCCTGTGAAATTCCCGTCAGCCCCGACTTCGTAGATTCTGCCGTACACTTTATCAAACCCAAGCTCACCGCAAAAAAGATCGAGGATTTCTTTTGGTGACTGCGATATTGCGAGCAGAAAGTAGCCTTCTTTTTTTAAGTCTTTGATTAAGTCTTCGGTAAAAATGTACGTTCGATTGCGATATCGTTCGATGACAAGTTTCGCACACGCAATGAGCTCAGTCTGCGGAACACCTTTGATATTTTCCATGAAAACTTTTACCACGGCCATGATGTATGCTTCATAGTCTCCTTCGCGGTCAAGCCATTTTATTTTCTCAGCCGAATATTCTTCACGAACATGAGCTTCAAAAATATTCTTATCAATGAGAACCTCAACAAGCTCTATGAGCAAGCTTGAGCGAAATATTGTCCCATCAATATCAAAAATAGCTACTTTTTTCATAAAGTTATCCTATCACAGAGTACTTCCTTTCTAAACTTTTTACTCACTATATAATTCATTTCTAATTGCTTCAAGCTCGGCAATGACCTTTGCGTCGGTAATTTTTGTAAATCTCAGAAACGAGGCGTCTTCTTTGATAACGATGTCAAAGAACATTTCGCTCGGGCGCAAGAAAAATGATTTTTTAGCATAAGGATTTTCAAGTATCGGGTACAGTGGGCGATACACGATCATGTTTGCATCTTCTGGACGACACTCTTCTTCGGTGTGGATACCAACACCGAGAACCTCATAGGCGTAATTGTTCACCTTGCCTAAAAGATCATGCTTATAATGGTAATAAAATCCTGTTTCTGGAGCTCGTGAGGGAAATTTCATGTTTACCTTTTTATAATACAGTTTGAAATGTGGTCATCCACCATGCCGACCGCTTGCATATATGCATAGCAGATCGTCGGACCGACAAAAGTAAAACCGCGCCCCATGAGGTCCTTACTCATGCGTTCAGAGTCTTCCGTGCTTGCAGGGATGTCTTTCGCAGTCAAGACTCCCCTCACAATCTTTTTTGGTGCAAACTGCCACACATACGCGTCGAAGCTTCCGAATTCTTTTTGAACTTCAAGAAAACGCTTTGCGTTGTTGACCACGGATTCTATTTTTAAACGGTTGCGTACGATTCCCGAATCATGCAATAGTCGAGCCCGTTCTTTCGCAGTCATGACGGCAACTCTCGTCGTATCAAAATTCTTGAATGCTTTTCGATAGTTTTCGCGTCTCTTGAGTATCGTGTCCCAGCTTAATCCGGACTGTGCACCCTCAAGAACTAAAAATTCAAACAAACCACGGTCATCGTGGACGGGAACCCCCCATTCATGGTCATGATAGTACAACATGAGCTTATCGCCATTATTTGCCCAATCACAGCGTTTTGTTGGCTGATGCTTCATAAATCCCACTATATCATAAGAGGCATTTAATCCAAGTATCGCTACTTCGTTAGGTTTCTCTAAATCTGATATAATGAAACAAGAAAAGATCCATCAAGTCCTCATCTAACCTTCATAAAAGGAGTAGGTCATGATTACACGTATAGTTATTGGGCTTTGTGTTTTCGTTTCGTTGATATTCATGGGGGCAATTTACATCGATGATCAACATTATCGCGATCAAACTTCAAATGAAGATGCACCGCAATACCGCATGTATGAGTCTTCGCGTGTCAAAAGGACTGCTGTAGGCAAGGACGTTTTTGTCACCAAAAATCTCGTGCGAAAGAACAACTGCATAAAGGTTAATCGATATTCTGATATTCAAAAAAACATAACTGTAGAGATGAGGAATGTACAAGTTAAAGGATTGCTGAACATTCTGCCTCCCACCTATCCGATTGTAGGGGTATGCAAATTCAAAAAAGTTTAATGGAGTTTTACAAAAAATAACCGCTCGATGTTGAGCGGCTTTTTTTATGCAAAGCTAATTGCGTTGTATTATGCAAAATCTTCCTTACTAAACTCTATCGTACTCCCCGCCCCCAAATTCCCCGCAATAATCTTATTTGCGATTTTTTGCTCTATAGTATCTTGTATGGCCCGCGCCATAGGACGTGCGCCAAAATCGGGATCAATCCCGTGCTTCATCACCACACCAATGAGCGCATCGTTTATCACTAGATTGATATTTTTTTCATACATTCTCTTCTTGAGTTTGTTCAACATAAGAACCGCAATTTTTCGGTAATTATCATCACTTAACGGGTGAAAAAGTATGATGCCATCAAAACGATTAACGAGTTCGGGGCGTAAGTTTCCCGAAGCGATGATAGTGTCGATGATGCCCTTTTTTGCATCCTCAAGATTAATTCCACTTTTCATAGCTTCACGAATTTCATTTGCGCCAGCATTTGAGGTCGCAATGAAGATGCTGTTTCGTCCATTAATTTTTTTACCGTCGGCATTATGTACCACCCCCTCATCAAGGAGCTGGAGAAAAATATCAAGAACCTTGGGATTTGCTTTTTCAAATTCGTCGAGCAGAAATACGCCATAGGGTTCCGTCTTTAGTAAAAGAGAGAGCGCGCCTGCTTCATTGTTTGCTCCGATGAGCCTCCCAAGCCCATCTTCTCCTTGGTATTCGCTCATGTCCAAACGCGACATAGCGGACTCATTTCCAAAATAAACTTTTGCAAGCGTCTTTGCGGTTTCAGTTTTTCCAACACCCGTAGGTCCAAGAAAAAGAAAGGAGCCGATGGGGCGGTTTGGATTTCGAACTCCCGCACGCGACCTACGCATTGCGTTTGCAATAACTACAATAGCCTCTTCTTGTCCTACCACAAGGTCCTTCATGTAACTTTCGAGATTTTCCAATTTCTCGCGCTCATCCTCACCAATAACACCGAGAGGAATACTTGTCTTTGTGGATACAAAGTCGAGCACATTCTTTTTGCTGACTACATACTCGCGACGATTGACCATTGAGGACGTAATTTCTGTGAGAAGGTCTACTGCCTTGTCGGGCATAATTGCATTATCAAAATAATTTTGCGCTGAGTGAATAATCTCAACAATCGCTGGATATGTAAAAAATATCGGATACTGGCGCTCATGATCTTCTGCTATTCGTTCTATCATACGGATGAGTGGCTTTTCTCCAGGCTCACGAAGTATAATTTTTTCAAAACGCTTCATGATGGCGCCATTTGGCTCGATGGCTTGGTGAAATTCCGGAGTATTCGCTGTAGCGATAAACTGTATGTATTCTCCTGCAAGATATGGGTCGATAAGCAACATCACATCAGAGCCTATGAGCCCGCACCCGTGAATAAATTGAGGGAGGTCTTCCACAACGAGAATGATATTCCCCGCAGAAATCGCGTCGTCCATGATTTTTAGCATGGTTACTTCGAGGTCTTGCTTTGTTGGCATCGTAGCAAGAAGCACTTTTGTATTGAGCGACAAAACACGTTTATGCTTAAGCGCGGGATTTGTGTAGTCGTTGGTAATATCGCGCGCAAAATCAAGAATTACCTCCCTTATGCCGACTCCCTCTTCTCCCACGAGTATTGCATTCGCTTCCTTACCTCTCGAAAGTATCGTCTGTAACTGTTTTATTTCATCGCTTCCGTACACGAACTGGAAATTTACACTTCCCCCTTCCACTAGCCTACTAAAGTCCTCACTGTAACTCGAAAGCAAATACGCCCCGCCGTATGCAAAATCAGAACCAACAGGTGTTATTTTGCCAAGCGCAATTCTACCCCAGGTATGCTCTTTCATTTTTTGCTCCTTGACTATCCTTTCTATCCACTCAGTTCCTCCAAGGAATTCCTCTTTGCGAACATTATGTTCAAAAAGAAACTGTAAAAACTCTGCATCATTTTCTACTAAGAAACTTGCAAGATTGAGGAGAGTGAATACATTCGAAAGTCCTTCTGCTCGACCATCATACCGTATGACATTAGTTCTCGAAGAAAGAAACCTCTTAACGTCTTCCACTTTCATGCCTATGCGCATGAGGATTTGCTCCCCGTATCGCGAAGTGGCAAAACTTTTTAATAAGTCACCATTTTTTGTTAGGTAGTAAATATCGGATACCTCGTAGTTTTGAGTGGTGAACGGCGTCTGCGCTCCCGTCTTTCCCCGTTCAAGAAGCCCCTCCACGTAAAAATAGTACGAGTTAAAGTAGTAGTTCAGCATCTTGATGAAGAGCCACAGCGAAAGTGCAGTAAACAAAAGCCCGAGCGCAATATTGGGGTCGATCGTATTCCATGTGCGTGGATAAAGTTCTTCTGCTTTGTTGAGGGCGAGCGATACAAGAGAAAACACGACAACGATATCGAGGATGATTGAGACCCACTTCCGCACATTTTTTGAAAACGTATGCTCAAGCGCTACCGCTCGGTGAAAACGGTACGATGGGTTCTTGAAAAAATCTTGTTTCGTATCGAACATGTTATGTAAAAAGTAACGTTACGCCTTTGCCAAAAAGGAACACTACAATGAGGGGGATGAGCGCCCATAGCACCATGACAATGAGTGCTATGACAAGAAGGAAGAGAAAACAAATAAGCGCAATCAAAAGAAGTATCATTCTCGCAAAGAACCCGACAATACGCATGATCGTATTCACGATTAGGGATGCGAAAAAATTCCCAGGGTCACGAATGAGGCTCCCTTTGTCGTCTTGAATGCGCTTCCACGGAGAGAACAAGCTTTTCACCACTTCTCGAATCGAGAAAAAGCGTTTCAAGAACCACACATAGTTTTTCAATATGTATATCTGGTCAACATACGCAACAGTATAGTGCCAAAAAATGTAGTCTTTTAAAACCCCGAACATAGTGATATTAGTATATCATGAGAAAATCTCCTTGTCGTGAGTTTTTGCACCGTCATTATTGCGAAAGATCCCTCATGCACGTATTCTGCGCTACAGCGCAGAATACGTGCATGAGGGATCTGGGTGAGACTTTGAAATTAAGATTCCAAAGAACATCAAGATTATAAAATCTGACTTGATACACCTTTCTGTCGTCCGCAGTATGTGCAAATTTTGCACATACTAAATCTTTATCCTTAATGAAACTGTTCGGAGTCCGGCTCAACTTGACGTTTGCCTTCAATTTGAGCTGTTGCATTTTTTGCAACAGTTGATTTTGCATCAATATCACCCTCATTGTAAATATTTTTAAGGTGGCGAGAAATTACCGACTTATCACGCCCAAAAACCTCAGCTATTTAGTCGAGCGTTGCCCACACGGTTTCCTTGCCAAAATCCCCCCGAAGCTCGATAGCCCCCGACTTTGCTTGATAGATCACAACTTCTTTTTTGATTGTTTGTTTCTTCATCGGCATATTTTATCACAATTTCCCACCAAACGCTTCGCGGAGATACGCGCGTTCGAGAGATTTGAGGTCGACGAGTTGGGTGGTTTACTTAGAAAGGGTACGGTTCACTGGCCCCCTTTCCCCCTATTTGGCTTTTTCTGTGTATGAACACTTCGGATAATTTGAACATCCGAAAAATTTTCCATATTTTCCATTTCTCTCTTTTAAGTCACCTCCACATTTTGGACAAGCCTTGTCATCAAGAGTTGGAATTTTAGTCTTTACCAAACCTATATAATGAGCTAGTTTAAATTGATCAACAAGTTCAATCGGTTTGCCTTCTGCAAACTTTTCAGCTTCGAGGGTAAAAGTTTGAGTAGTAATAAAATAGCCCTTACCGCCATCTATTTTGTCGGAAATAGCGCCGTAAAAATCCCTGACTGCCCCGACTGGAACTTGCCTTGTGATATATTTTTTACATTGTATGTAGTGCTTTACTCCATTTTTTATGGCTTCAACATCAATACCTCCATCGTGGGATTTTCCTGTAACAACTGCTGAATATCCCATCGCTTTGAATAACTCTGCTATATATTCCTCAAACTCTTTTGGAGTCAGCCTTCTCAAGTCTTGTATATCTTTTTTACTACGAAACCAAGTAGATCTTTCGTTTGCTTTAATTAACATCGCAACAGCAACTAGAGCAAAGAGAATAAGAAAAAATGGCCAAAAATCTTTTATTATGTTCCACCCCGCCAGTAGAACTATCTGTGGGAGTTCTGTAACAATTTTATCGGGTGTCATATATGTATCTTTTTTAGTTTAACATAGATAATAATTATTTTCCTTAGATAGGATACACAAATTATGTAAATATATCCTAAATAGCACTAAGAAATATTCAAAAATAATTCTAATAAGGTGGTATAAATTTTAATCAACCTCTTTGATTACTTCGACAACAATGCCTTGAATTTGGACTTCTTCATCTGGATAGATGTCCTTATGTTCTAAGTTTGTAGATCGTGGACTGAGTACAATTTGTGCCCCTTTTCTATGAAATTCTTTAATCGTGACACTATCACCAACCAATGCAACAACCCTGTCGTTCTCGTGAGCCGTAAGTTTTTGTTTGCATAAAACTAAATCTCCGTCGTTTATACCAACTTTGTTCATCGAATCCCCCGTTGCCCTAAGTATGAAATATTTTATATCTCGCTGTATTTTACTTTTTGGAACCAAAATAATTTCTTCAGTATTTTCCTCTGCATTAAATGGAGCGCCACATGGAGCCATCCCGAGCAATGGTATACCTACCATCTCCGCAACATAAGGAGAGACTATGCTCTCCTTAATAGTCGACTTCACTTCTTGCGTATCACATTTAATTTTACTCTTAAAATAATCTCTAAGGTTTTTATCACATGCATAAACATATGTCCCTTTTATACCTCTAAGTAACATTGTTTTATAAATATTGATAATGTAATTTTTGAGTTCCTCTGGATCCTTAATTGATTGTTTCCCGTTTTTATCAAAATAGTTTTCTTCTCGAATTACTATTTCATTTTTATCCTTGTCGTATGATATTTCATTACCAAAGATTAATCCCGTGTAATTTAAATCATACCCTTGGGTAGTATGTATGCAACCTACTTCATTGATTGCGTTTTTTGAGTTAATGAAATCATCAGTCACGCTATTCCATTTCAACTTAACATTATCTATTTCTATATCGTGAACATCGCTATTCTTAGAAACCCACTTCCATGAATACCCTGCCACGAGCCTAGATAGTCCAAATTCCCTATCATTACTCTTTATCTTTTCAATCATTTTCTCAATTGAATCAAAAAGTATAAATTCGTAGTCTCTAGAATAGAAAATATCTTCACTTTTTCGAAACTTACAATTTAATAGCTTGTCTACATAAGTTACGTAATCGTTTCCACCCTTTGCTCTAAACTGAGAAGTCAGTGTTTTAATCACTGTTCTTGAATTTGCCTTTAGAGAATCAAAGTTTACTTTACTAACATCAGACGGTTTTATGGATTGATTTTCATCATAAAATAATATGTTTTTCGCACCTTGCATGATTACCCAATCCAGCTCGGTCCCACTGTTCTTATCTAGTTTTAATTTTCTGTTTGCTATATCAAACGCCCCAAAGTAAGCTCCTAGAGCTATCCTCCTTCTTAGCCTATGAGACTCGTCAACTACCAAAATATCAAATTTTCGATTTACTACTTCTGCCGGACCTATTACCATCTTGGAGTTTAACCCTTTTATATTTTTAAATACCTTTTTTAGTGTACTACGAAAACCTTTCATTGGGACAATGAGAGCCATTGAAGGGTTTGGGTATTTACTTCTTAGGTCATTGACTAACTTTATAAATTCTTTTTCATCATCTCCAAACTCTTTTGTGCTGAAATCTCCAATCTCAGAGTTTAATAATTTGAACAAAAACACTGCTAAAATAGTTTTTCCTGTTCCCGCACCTCCTTCTACGACTATATTATCAGTATTCTTATTTAATAAACTTTTAATAATGTCGATCAGACTTGCTTTCTGCTCAACAGATAAAGACTTATATGGTGAGTACTTGAACAAATCAGAGTTATCTATATACTCCAATGTATTTTGCGTTATTTTTTCAGCCTTGAGTTCGCTCCAAATTGTTTTAAATATATCCCAATAGATCTCCTTTTTCTGATAGTAGGTATGATTTGCCAACCCTAGGTTCCCATTTAATAATTTGTACTGACCGTCTGCTGCTAAATATTTAATTAAATTTGATTCGATATCTAGAGTTGCAGACTTATTAAATTTGTCACTTGTGATTAAATGTACAGTAGTAAGTTTATTTTTATAATTATTTTTTAAGTGATTCGACATTCTAGAAAACGCATCCGTTGTTTCTCCTACATATGCTTCTTTTGTTTGCCCGTCACTTAAAATATATACTAGTGGCCACAAGCCATTCACAAAGTGATTCTCATCAATTTTTAGCAACGACTTCTGACTAAAGTCATATTTTTTTACTTCAAATAAATTACTTTCAGCCATAATTATAGATCCGTATACTTAGTATGTTTTCCTTTCGCCTTTTCTACTGGATACTTATCCTCATTCTTCTTCATTTTTTTATGTAACGCTTCGAGTACGTCTACATCCAAATCTTTACTCATCAACAGAACCCAATACAAAACATCTGCGAGCTCCTCCCCAATCTCATCTTTATTGGTCTTTATGTAAATTTCCATCTCCTCTTTATTTTTCCATTGAAAATGTTCTAGCACTTCCGCTGCCTCCAATGTGAGAGAAATGGCACAATCTTTTGGATTGTGGAACTGCTTCCAATCCCGCGCATCGCGGAATGCTATTATTCTTTTCGTTATATCTTCAATTTTTTGCATAAAATCAGTGATGCCAATATCCCAAGTATACCATCAATTAACCCTTATCGCCTTATCCCCTCCGCTTCTTCTATGACAAAACTCTCGCCGTCGAAGAGAAAAGAGAAAAGGGGTCAGGCACCCTTTTTAATCCATATTTCATATTGATGAGCAAGCTCAACTAAGTTTGTGTGATCACAAGTCACTAAGTATATTGCTTCGCGTTGCTCGCAATCTACGTAAGTGCTCGCGACCCCGGCTCGTGGTTTCGTTTGTTAACGAAACATCACTGCGCCTTCCCAAAGCTAAAAACCTGCCGCAGGGCAGGTTTTCTTAACGCTTTGTGA
>ERZ1292630.969-Hain-H41-02um-R3-969-length-28907-cov-7_pt1 | contig 28907 bp, 21 predicted proteins | sample MGYA00564408_ERZ1292630 | MGnify/ENA primary metagenome ERZ1292630 (study PRJEB36523, sample SAMEA6512641) | groundwater metagenome | collected 2019-01-08 | study: AquaDiva: Metagenomics assemblies of 32 groundwater samples
TACGTGGTTTCCCCGGACGGGAAGGTGGCGGGTTCTTTCGGGAAGTCCGGTTCCGCCCCTGGGATGTTCGGGGTTGTGAGCGGGATCGCGAAGGATGATCAGGGGAACTACCTCGTGGTGGAACGGCTCCGCAGCGTGGTGATGGTCTTCGACAAGGAGTTCCGGTTCCTCCTGGAGTTCGGGTACCGGGGTGGAAAGCCCGGGAACCTGATCCGTCCGAACGAGGTGGCGGTGGGAAATTCGGGAAAACTCTTCGTCACCCAGGTGATGAACCGGGGAGTGTCGGTTTTTTCCGTCACTTCCAACTGAACCAGAAGATGGGAGGTCAACTCATGAATGGAAGGAGGTGGTTGGCGCACCGGGGCAACCCGACAGGAGGAAACAGGGAACGGATCAGAGCGTGTGTACGGAGAAAGCAGTCAACCCATCAGACTCCTCCGAAAAAGGTAAACCCATCGTAAGGTGGGGGCACAAAGTCCACGGGTCCCCGGGAAGGGTCGGGGACGGCCGGGCTGCCGGAGAATAAAAGGAGGAGAAATGAAAGCGGTTAAGATCACCATCGTGATCCTGTCGGCGGCGCTTCTCGCCATCGGGATCGGCACCACGGCTTCCGCGTTCCACTCGGGCGGCGTCGCCGAGTGCGGCGGCTGCCACAGCATGCACTCCCCCAAGGCCGGCGGGTCCTTCCTGATGGTCGGCATCGACGCGAGCTCGACGTGCCTCACCTGCCACCAGAAGGCCGCCGACACGGGGCCCAGCAGCTACCACGTCTCCACGGCCCCCGGAAGCCTCGGGGCGGGCCAGGCCCCCCTGCAGCGGACCCCGGGCGGGGACTTCGGTTGGCTGAAGAAGAACTACACCATGACGATCCGGGGCACCACGACCACCGAGGACGGTGCGACCCACGGGCACAACATCGTCGCCGCCGACTTCGATTACGTCGTCGATCCGACCAACGCCGCCGCTCCCGGCGGGACGTTCGCGTCGTCGGCGCTTGCGTGCAACTCCTGCCACGACATGCACGGGCAGTACAGAAGGCTCCCCGACGGTACGATCGCAAAGACCGGCCAGCCGATCATCGCTTCCGGGTCGTATGCGACCAACACCAACCCCAGCTACGCCGAGCCGCCCGCTGCCGGGACGGCCCTTGGCGTCTACCGGCTCCTCGCGGGCGCCGGCTACAGCAAGGCCCCCTTCGCCGGCGTTCCCGCCGCGAAGGTTCCGAGCACCTACAACCGGACCGAGGCGACGACCCAGACCCGCACGGCGTACGGCCTCGGCACAAGCGCCGGGCACGTCGCCTGGGGCACCTGGTGCGCCACCTGCCACCCGAGCATGCACTCCAGCGGGAATTACGTGCACCCGACGGATGAGACCTTGGGTGGCGAGATTGTCGCCAACTATAACACATACGTGAAGTCGGGCGACATGACCGGGCTCGCTGCCTCCGCGTTCACCTCGCTGGTCCCGTTCATCGAAACGACCGCCGACTACGCGGTGCTCGCCACCCACGCCAAGAACGATGATACCTTCCTCGCCGGGCCGACCGGTTCCGACCGGGTCTCCTGCCTCTCCTGCCACCGCGCTCATGCGACCGGCTGGGAGTACGCTCTCCGGTGGAACAATGAGGGTGAGTTCATGACGTACAACAGCCTCTACCCTGGGACCGACACGACGCCCACCGTGCCGCAGTTCGCCCGTGGCCGGTTGGCGGCGGAGACCAAGGCGGCTTACTACGACCGCCCGGTGGAGAAGTTCGCGTCCTACCAGCGCGTGCTCTGCAACAAGTGCCACGCGAAAGACTGATCGCCGGCAAGCCGCCGGGATCCTCCTGATCCCGGCGTACGGGTAAAAAGGGGCCGGGAATTTCCCGGCCCCTTTTTGTTGTGCTAAAGTAGCTGCCCGGAAGGACCGTTGGAGCAGGTGCCCGTTGCCGTTGGCGATATTTAAGGGTCTGGAAAGGATCCGAGGTGCCCGAGTCGGTTCCGGATGCAATCGGATGCATGCCACGGCGAAGGATCTTGGTTACGCGCCTGCTGGCGCTTTCCGTCGCCTCCATTCTTCTCTTCGCCTGCCAGGCGATGCCCTCCCTGGTGAAGCCCCGCCTGGAGGAGGAAGGGCAGGTATTCGTCTACCTCCAGTCCCTCTCCCAGGAGGCCGACCGTCTGACGTTCCGGCTGGAAGGCATGTCCGCCGTGCGGGGAGACGGGACGACGGTCCCCCTTTCCCTCCATATCGGCGATATCCGCGGCAAGGATCCGAAGAGGGAGCGACTCCTCGCATCGGGGGTGCTTCCGCCGGGGCAGTACCTCGGGTTCTCGTTCCGCTCGACGGGCGCCACATTGAAGGGCGAGGAGGGGGATGTCGCGCTTCCCCTGGCAGACGAGAAACCGATGACGTCCATCCACTTCGCGATCGCCAGGAAGAAGGCGCTGGTCGTCTCATTGAAGTTCCTCTACCGGGAATCGTTGCCGGGTGGAATCCGGTTCGCCCCCTCCTTTACCGCGGAGGTCCCGGGGAAAATCGCCACCGGGCTCATCGGTCTGGTGACCGGCCGCAGGGGAAACACCGTCACCGCGTTCGACAAGGTAACGGGCAAGGTCGTCGCCGTCGTCCCCACGGGGACCTCCCCGGGGGGGATTGTCCTGAACCCGTTGTCGCGCAGGGCGTACGTGGCGATTTCCGGGGAGGACGCCGTGGAGGCGATCGACTTCCTCGGGATGGACGTGATCGGCCGCGGGCGGCTCGTCATCGGGGACCGCCCGGAGGAGCTGGCTCTCACGCCGGACCGGAAGACCCTGCTTACCGCCAACACCGGGTCGAACACGGTGAGCGTCGTGGATGCGGCCTCGCTCGTCGAAACGAGGCGGATCCGGGTCGGCAGCGGCCCGCAGTCCATCCTGGTGGACCGCGCCGGGCGAAGGGCGTACGTGTTCAACACCCTGTCCGGCACGATTTCGGTACTAGACATCGGGACCGGGGGCGTGGTTGCGACCGTCGCCACGGAGTCCGGCCCGGTGCGCGGGGAGTTCAACAGGGGTGGGCACCGGCTCTACGTCCTGCACAGATACTCCCCGTTTCTCGGCGTGTTCGACCCGACGACCCTTTCCATCGTGCGCCGGGTCTACGTGGGTAGCGGGGGGATGGCGCTGAAGGTGGATACCAAGACCGACCTGATCTACCTGTCGAGGCAGGGCACCGGGGAGGTCACGATCTACGACCCGTTCTCCTTCCTTCCCGTCGACTCCTGGCGGGCCGGAAGCGACGCGTCCTGCCTGGCGATCGACGGCGAGGGGAACAACCTCTTCGCCGTGCTTCCCGGGGCGAACGGAGTGAGGGCGGTCCGTCTCGTCGGCAAGGAGACGGCATTGGAGGCCGACGCGGGCGAGGATCCCTACTGGGTGACGCTGATGGGGGAAAGGTAACCAACCGTTCATGCGATGGGAGGAATGTACCTTCGCACGCATTGCCGCCGCGACGATGCTGGCCCTCCCCGCGCTTCTCGCGGTTTCGGGTATCCTCGTCAGGGAGTCCCGCGCGGAAGGGCTTTCCGGCTACCTCGAGTTCGACTACGGCAGGAACGACACCGATACCGCGGACGCCGGCGGCCGGACGACCAGCACAAAATCCGATACCTTCACGCAACTGTACAGCCTCACGCTCGAGAAGAAGATCTACCCGAACCTGAATTTCTTCGCATCCGGAACGTTCCAGGACAGGGATACCTCGTTCGAATCGGAGGGGTTGAAAAACGACACGACGACGACCACCCGCAGGCCCTATGTCGGCCTGAACCTGCGCACTCCCCTCTACTTCGCGGAGGCGGCCTACAGCGGGAACGAGGAGAAGGTGAAGACCACCGGTTCTTCCATCACCACGGTGCGGGATTCGTTCATCTCGACGCTTTACTGGAGACCCGACCGGTTCCCCGATTTCAAACTGCAATACCAATGGGATCACCTGTACGACAAGGAACGGCGGAACGTGGACACCGTGACCGACGGTTTCCAGCTCACCTCGAATTACCTCCCCGTGGAAAACCTGAGGCTTTATTACCAGGGCACGATCCGGAACACGGAACAACGGATAAAGGACACGACGTCGGAGGAAACGATCAACAACGCGCGGGTGAACTATTCCAACAACTGGTTGCGGCGGCGAATCACCTTCTCCCTGGACTACACCTACAACCGCCAGGACGTCGAAACCACCACCGCCGGCGCCGGGGAACTGGGATTTCCTGTCTTCCCGTTCACCGGCCTCTCGGCGTTGAGCGACACCCCGGAGAACGTCGTCCTCGCCTCGAACCCGGCCCTGATCGACGGGAACCTTGCGGCATCCGCCGGGATCAACCTGGGGCTTCCGCCGCCCGGGGGGGATACGCGACTGAGGAACATCGGGCTGGACTTCCTCGCCGCCACGGAAGTCAACACGTTTTACGTTTTGGTCGACCGGGACGTCGCGCAGGTAGCCGACGCATTCACCTGGCGGATCTATACGAGCGCCGACAACCAGAACTGGGCGCTTCGCCAGACCGTCTCGCCGGCGATCTACAGCCCGACCTTCAACCGGTTCGAGATACGGATTACGAACGTCAACGCCCGGTACGTCAAGGTGGTGACCGCCCCGCTGTCCCCGGCGGTCCCTTTCGCCTCCGCCAACCCCGTCATCCTCGTCACGGAACTCCAGGCCGAGGTCCGCAGGCCGGCTTCGGAGGTTGCGGGGAAACGGACATCGACATTCCAGAACGGGACCGTGGATTTCCGGGCGGTGCTCCAGGAGGCTTTTGCCCTGACCTACGAGTTTACGCATACCTTCTCGAAAAGGGACCCCGGGGACCTGCAGTACACGGTTTCCAACGGGCTGTCGTTTTTCCGGCAATTCAACAAGGTCTTTTCCGGCAGAGGGAGGATTTCCTTCGAGAACGGGGAGGAGAAGGATGGTCATCGCGAGGCGCTGATCTATACCGCATCGTTGACGGCCGTTCCTTTCCAGACGTTGTACCAATCCCTCCTGTTCAGCGGGAGAGACCAGACCTTCGCCGGGAGAAGGAGCACCACCAACTCGATATTCTTATATAATATTGCGAAGTTCTACGAAGGGATCGACGGGAACCTGGGCGCGGGAATCAATTTCCAGGAAGACGACACGGGTCTGAAGACCAAAGGCACACAGGTGAACGCAGGGGCGACCTTCGTACCGAACCGGAAAGTGAACCTGACGCTTTTCTATAACGGAACCACCAACGTCACCTCCGGAGGAAACCTGCAGGGGGAAACCAGGAATTACACGCGCGCCGGTGAGGCCGACCTTGCGATCACCCCCGTACCGACGGTGTACCTGTTCGGTTCCTACCGGATCGAGCAATCCACGACGACGGCCCGCAGGGACATCCTCAATTTTACCGTCAACTGGTCCCCCTTCCCGGACGGGACGTTTCATATGTCTTTCTTCTATAACGAAACAGTCCGGTCGGATGATTCTCAGGAAAGATCCATCGTTCCCAGCCTGCGGTGGTACTTCACGACGCGATCGTACCTGAATCTTTCCTATGAGAATCTGAAGACGGAAAGTCCCACCCTGTCGACATCGAGCAACGTATACAGCGGGACGGTCCGGATCACCTTTTGAAGCGGCGGAAAGACGGGATACTACAAATCCGGAGGGATCTGACAATGAGGGGGAAACCGAAAATCCGACTTGGGATGGCGATTCTCTTCTTCCTCGTTTCCGCGGGGTGCGCCACCGGTTCGTCCAGGGTCGTCTTCCGGGATCCGAACATGGATTTCGGTTCGCTCCAGGCCGTGGCCGTGATGCCGTTCACCAACCTTACGAGGGAGAACGTGGCCGGCGAAAGGGTCAGGGATGTCTTCATGACGATGCTGCAGGCGACGGGGGGCTTGTATGTGATCCCTCCCGGCGAGGTGGGGCGTGGGATCTCCCGTCTGAATCTCGAACGACCGGCTACTCCCACGCCCGAAGAGGTGACCAAATTCGCCAAGAACGTGAATGCGGACGCCGTGTTCACCGGCACGCTCTCGGAATACGGGGAGGTCCGGTCGGGGACTTCGACCGCGAACGTCGTCTCCCTGAGCCTCCAGATGATGGAGGCGCAGACGGGGAGGGTGGTGTGGAGCGCATCCTCCACCAAGGGAGGGGTCACGACGTCGGACCGCCTTTTCGGTGGGGGCGGGGAGCCGATGAACGCGACGACGCAGAAGGCGGTCGACGATCTTCTTGAAAAACTTTTCGGGAAATAGATATTTCCTCATCGTATTTCTGGTCGCCGTGGTTTTTTCCGGATGTGCCGCCGCGCCGGTGGCGGGACCGGGGACAGCACCGGAGACAGCACCGGAGATCCGGGAAACTCCTCCTCCATTAAGGATCCTGTCCCTTTCTCCGGACAAGGTTTCCCCGCAGGCCGCGGAGATGGTCACGGTGCGCTGGAAGGTGGAATCTGCGGGAGGTGTGGGGGAGCGCACCTTCGCGTTCCGCGTCACGGACGGAAAAGAAGAAAGGGTGGCGCAGGAGGGTTCTTCTCCTTCGTGGGCCTGGGCCCCGATGGCGCCCGGAATATATCGTGTGAAGGTCGTGGTGCGGGACGTGCTCGGGAACGCAGTGGAGAGCGGATGGTCACCGGAATACCCGGTGGTTCCGATGCTGGAGGTCTCGCCGGTAACCCCCGACAAGGTTTCCCCGCAGGCGGCGGAGATGGCGACGGTGCGGTGGAAGGTGGAGGCAAAAGGAGGCGTGGGAAAACGCACGTACGCATTCGGTATATCGGACGGAAAAGAAGAGAAGGTGGCGCAGGAGGGTTCTTCTCCTTCGTGGACCTGGGCCCCGATGGCGCCCGGGACATATCGTGTGAAGGTAGTGGTGCGGGACGCGATCGGGAATTCGGTTGAAAGCGGAGGGTCCCCTTGGTACATCGTGGTCCCGAAGCTGACGGTGTTGTCCCTTTCCCCGGACAAGGTTTCCCCGCAGGCGGCGGAGATGGTCACGGTGCGCTGGGAGGTGGAATCTGCGGGAGGCGTGGGGGACCGCACCTTCGCGTTCCGCGTCACGGACGGAAAAGAAGAAAGGGTGGCGCAGGAGGGTTCCACCGGGATGTGGGCCTGGGCTCCGACGACGCCGGGAACGTACCGCGTGAAGGCGGTGGTTCGGGATTCCCTCGGGAACGCGGCGGAGAGCAGTTGGTCGCCGGAATACACGGTGGTTCCCAAGCTTGCGGTGTCGTCGCTCTCACCGGACAAGGTATCCCCGCAGGCGGCGGAGATGGTGACGATCCGGTGGAAGGTCATCGCGACAGGGGGTGTCGGAAGTTATCGTTATGAATTCCGGACGACCGACGGACAGGTGGAGAGGGCGGTGCAGAACGGCACCTTGCCGACGTGGGACTGGTTTCCCCGGGAGCCGGGGACCTTCCGGGTGAAGACGGTGGTTCGGGACGCGATCGGGAACACGACCGAGAGTGGATGGTCATCGCCGTATGTGGTGGTTCCGCCGTTGGTGGCATCGCTGCCGGTGCCGGACAAGGCCGCCCCGCAGATGGCGGGTATGGCGGCTGTGCGCTGGAAGGTGGACGCTTCGGGGGGGGTGGGAGAGCGCACCATCGAGTTCCGCCTTTCGGTCGGGATGGCGGAACAGGCGGCGCAGGGAGGCGCTTCGGCGCTCTGGGACTGGTCACCTCAAGAACCGGGAACGTACAAGGTGAAAGCGGTGGTTCGGGACGCGATCGGGAACACGGCGGACAGCGGATGGTCCGGGGAGTATCCGGTTGTTCCGAAATTGAGGATATTGTCCGTCTCACCGGACAAGTTATCCCCGCAGGCGGCGGCTGTTTCCACGGTCCGCTGGAAGGCCGATGCCACCGGCGGCATCGGGGAGCGGGAATACATGTTCTGGAGTACTGACGGCCTCGGCCAGAAAGCGGAGCAGAAGGGGCTTTCGCCGACATGGGACTGGTCTCCCCGGGAACGCGGAGTCTATCGCGTGAAGGTGGTGGTCCGGGACGCGGCCGGAAACACGGTGGACAGCGGGTGGTCGCCGGAATACCGGATCACCCTCACCGCCGGGTTGAATTCCCTGATCGCGGTGATGCCGGTGGAAAATCTGACCGGAATGCCCATCTCCGTCAAAGAGGTGAGGAAATCCCTGATCGAGGAGCTGAAACGGATGGGTCTCAACCTCCTCGCGGAAGGCGTATTGGAAGGATTCATGGAAAGACACCGGATTCGGTATTCCGGCGGACTCAACCGGACGCTAGGGGAGGCGCTTCGGGAGGAAACCGGGACGAACGCCGTCCTGTTCGCCTCCCTCGAACTGCATGATGAGACGGTTCCTCCAAGAATCGCCCTGGAGGCAAGGCTGGTCTCCACGCATAAAAATGCGAATATTCTCTGGATGGACGGCGTCGGGATGGCCGGCAATGACGCTCCGGGGTTCCTTCTCCTGGGACTGGTCGACGATCCCCGCGTGCTCCGGGATAGAGCAAGGGATCGGCTCGTGAATTCATTGACGGAATACCTTTCCGGCAAGGAACCGCAAGGCGCGCGGAAGGCCGATAAAAAATTCCTTCCGAAGAGTTTCCTCGGCCAACCTGTGGAACTCCCGGGCGGGAAGGAAGCGTTCTCCGTCGCGGTTCTCCCGTTCCGGAACGAGAGCACGAGAAGAAATGCCGGGGAGATCCTGGCCCTCCATTTCGTCCGGGAACTCGTAAAAACGGGAAATATCGAAGTGGTCGAGCCGGGAGAGGTGAGGCAGGTCCTCCTCCGCTCGAGGACGATCATGGAAGGGGGGCTTTCCCTTCCCCAGGCGGACATCCTGCGAGCCGACCTGGATGTGGACATGGTCCTTACCGGGATCGTGATGGAGTATCAGGATCCTACCGGCGGCGGGGGCAATCCCAAGGTGGAGTTCTCCGTGAGGATCTTCGACATGAAAACCCGGCAGATCGTCTGGTCCTCCTCCAGTTACAACGAGGGGGACGATGGGGTATTCTTCTTCAATCTCGGAAAGGTCAACACCGCCCACGGGATGGCGTCCGGGATGGTCCGTTCGGTGGTCGAAAGGATGGACGCGATCCTGGACGGGAGAAAGGAGCAGACGGCGAATGCGGTCCCTCCCGTTTCCCGCTGAAAATCATCTTGACGGAAGAACGTACACAGCATACAGTTTGCCTGTCGGGAATGATTCCTTGCTTGTGAGGTGGTTGCCCTCACAGGCGTTTTTATCCAAAGCCGATTGGAAGGAACCGAATGAAGAGTACATCCCTGTCCGCTGCCTTCGCCATTACCGTTGCCATGCTGTTTCTCGCCGTGGAACAAGGATCTCCTGCGGGAAAGGACCTTCCCCTCGTCGGCGGGAAACCGACGCTGGCAATGGTCAACGGAGAGCCTGTCACCCTGGAACAGTTCGACCGGGCGCTTGGCGGGATCCACGGCGGGATGGCGGACAACGCGACCCGATCGCGGGTAAATCCTTCGCAACTGCTCGACCGCCTGATCAACGCCAGGCTGATTCTCCAGGAGGCGCGCAACATCGGCCTCGACGAGTTGCCGGAAGTGCGGAGCGCGGAAAAGACGTACGGGGAAGACACGCTTCGGAGGATGTTGTATAGCTACCATGTGCGAAACATCCGGAAACCCGACAGGAAAGAGGTGGAAAAGCGGTACCGGGAGGTGGTGAAGGAGGTGAAGGTGACCTCCGTCCTCTTCGAGAAGGAAGAGGACGGGAAACGTCTGGATTCGGAGGTAAGAGCCGGGGGCGATTTCGACGAACTGGCGCAGAGGATGATCACCGCGGGGGAGGCGAAAGGAAGCCTGGAAGGGCAATACCTGAATTTCGGATCCCTGAGCCCGGAGGTTGCAAAGGCCGTTTCCTCCATGAAGAAGGGGGAGGTCAGCCCGCTGATCCGGATCGGGAAACAGTTCTCCCTGCTGAAACTGGAAGACATCCGGTATCCGGAGGATAAGGCCGCCAGGGCGCAGGCCGGGAAAGATGCCCTCCAGGCCAAAAAAGTCGCAGCCCTGAAAACCTACACGGAAGGGTTGCGGAAGAAATACGTCGCGGTCGACCGGAAACTGTTCGACGGCCTCGACTATGAATCTTCCGAGCCGGGTTTCGAGAAGATGCTTTCGGACGATCGTGCCCTGGCGAAAGTGAAGGGGGAAAAGCCGGCCACCGTGGCGGACCTGACGAAGGCCCTCGAGAAGAAATTCTTTCACGGGGCGGATAGGGCCGCCGAGAGGAAAAAGCTCAACCCGAAGAAAGACCAGGTGCTGGAGGAGATCCTCAACCGGCGGGTGACCGTCAAGGAGGCGAAAAGGCGGAAGCTCGACCGGACGGAATTCTATAAAACGGAAATGGAGGAGTACCGGGACGGAATCCTCTTCGGGGCCTTCGTCCAGAAAGCGATCGCCCCGGACGTAAAGGTGGATGAGGAGGAGTTGAAGAGGTATTATCAGGCGCACATCGCCGAATACACGTTCCCGGAAATGGTGCGGATCGACGGCCTGGCATTCTCCGACAGGAAGGATGCGGAAGAGGCGATCGAAAAGCTGCGCAAGGGGGCGGATTTCCAGTGGCTCCGGGCGAACGCCGAAGGGCAGGTCGAAGCGGGGAAGGGGAAAAACCTTCTGGAGTTCGGGGGGCAGCTGCTGGATGCCACGACCTTGCCCGAGGAGGTCCTGAAGGCGATTTCCGGGGCGTCTCCGGGGGATTACCGGCTCTACGCCGACCCCGGCAACGCGTATTACGCGCTGGATATCCGGGAGAGGGTTCCCTCGAGGCCCATGCCCTTCGAATCGGCGAAGGGATTGATGGAAAAAAAGGTGTACTCCGAAAAGCGCCAGAGCGTGGTGCGGGAGTGGGAAGAGAAACTGCGGAAGGCCTCGGACGTGAAAATCCACGCCACGGGCGGGAAACTGGACCGGATCGTAAACCCCCGTGCCAGATAGCGTTTCCACCATCGAATCGGGAGACCGTATGCAGACCAATCCCAGCAAGCGGACCCTGGTGTTCATCGGCCTGATCCTCGCCTTATCGGGAGCGGCCTTCCTCGCCTCCAACGGATCCTCCTGGGCGCAGCAACGGAAGTTCGAGAGGAAAGGGTGCCTCGACTGCCACAAGAAGTTTTCCGAGAAATACCTTTCCCTCAAGAACCTGCACCCCGGCATGAAGGAGGGGAAATGCGAGGATTGTCACCTCCGGCACGGGATCGTTCCCAAGCTCCTGCTGAAAAAGGACGGGAACGAGCTGTGCTACTCCTGCCACGGCAAGGAGAAAATCGGGCTGAACCAGCCGAAGGTGCACACGGTCCTGAAAACCGGGAAGTGCGCCTCCTGCCACAACCCGCACGGCTCCCCGGGGAGCCACCTGCTGAAGGCGGAAGGCCCGGAAGCGTGCTACCAGTGCCATAAGAAAGACGCCTATCAGCAGAAGGTGGTCCATGCGGTCCTCCAGAAGGAGGGGTGCCGGGTCTGCCATCGCCCCCACAGCTCCAGCGAGCCGGACCTGCTCGTCAAGGCGAAGACGCCACTCTGCCTCTCCTGTCACGATCCCGGCAAGGGATCGTTCAAAAAGGCGCACGGGGACTACCCCGTCGAGAAATCCTCCTGCACGGGGTGCCACGACCCGCACTCCTCCACGCAGAAAACGCTCCTGAAAGCGAGCGCGCACAATCCCGTGGTGGAGAAAAGCTGCGACGCGTGCCACCCTGCGCCCGACTCCAAGGCGCCCTTCGCGGCGACCGGAAAGGGCGGAACGCTCTGCTACCAGTGCCACGATGAAACCAAACTGAAGGCGGGGGGAACGGTCCTCCACAACCCGTTCGGCGGGGGGGAATGCCTCGCCTGCCACGATCCCCATGCCTCGTCACAAGCGAAGCTCCTCGCACGGAAAGGAAACGCCCTCTGCCTGGAATGCCACGGGGAGCAAGGGAAACCGGTGGTGAAGGGGCATGACGCCGTGACGAAGGGGAAGGGGTGCCTCTCCTGCCACATGCCCCATGCCGCGAAGAACAAGGGACTTCTCGCGGCGAAAGAGGGGGATCTCTGCTACTCCTGCCACGCGAAGGTGAAGGCGGGCCAAAAGGCGAAAACGCAGCATGAACCGTTTTCGAAGGGGGAGTGCTCCGCCTGCCACAATCCTCACGGGTCCGAGCTTCCGAAGATCCTGAAGGCCCGGGAAGACAAGGTGTGCTACGGGTGCCACGCCGACGCGGAAGCGGGTTTCGTCAGGAAAACCGTTCACAAGCCGGTCCTGTCGGGGATGTGTTCCCCGTGTCACGCCCCGCACGGCGCGGAGGAGAAGAAGCTCCTCCGGAAACCCGGCGCCTCCCTCTGCGGTGGATGCCACGGAGACCTGATGAAGGAGGTGGCCGGCGGCGTCAGCCACGATCCCTTCAAGGGAGGGGAGTGCCTGACCTGCCACGACGCCCACGCGTCCAATTTCGCCGGGATGATCGTCGCGAAGCAGGACCAGGTATGCTTCGAGTGCCATTCCGAGCTGAAGAACGGGTTGAAGGGCGGGAAGAGCCGGCATGCGCCCGTTTCCGCCGGGGAGTGCACGAAGTGCCACAGTCCCCACAAGGCGAAACTGAACAAGCTGATGCTGGCGCAGGGTCCGGACCTCTGCCTCACCTGCCACAAGGGCCTTAAGGATAAGATGCAGAAGGAGAAGACGCACTCGCCCGCTTCGCGCGATTGCCTGAGGTGCCACGGTCCCCACTTCACAGCTGAGGACGCCTTGCTGGCAAAACCGGTCCGGACGCTTTGCGGCGAATGCCACAACGTGAAGGACGCTTCCTTCGGCAAAGCGCATCTGAACATCGACCCGGCGGTGATGAATTGCGTCAGTTGCCACGCACCCCATGCCTCGAAAGACCCGAAATTCTTCAAGGAAAAAGTCCACGCGCCGTTCGCCGGACGGTCCTGCGAGGAGTGCCACCTCGCGGCAAAGCGATGACAGGGGATAAATCATGACGCTTCGAACCAAGACCGCACTGGTCCTCCTAGCGATCGTTTCCACGACGGCGGTGTCCTTGTCGCACTCCCAGGACAAGTTCCGCCTGAAGCCGGGGGCGAAGGGGAAGGTCTGCCTGACCTGCCACGAATCGTTCAAGGAAAAGATGAAGCTCCCGTTCCTCCACACGCCGGTCAAGGCGGGGGACTGTTCCGACTGCCACAACCCGCACACCTCCTCCCACGGAAAACTGCTCTCGGAGAATGTCAACCGGATCTGCTTCTCATGCCACGGAAGGATCGTCCCGGAGAAAGCGCGAAGCGCGCACAAGGTGGCTGTGGAAGGAAATTGCGTCAAGTGCCACGACCCCCACGGGGCGAAAAACAAATACAATCTTTTACAGGCGGGAAACGAGCTTTGTTCCGGTTGTCACCAGCGCCTCGCGAAGGAGGTGGCGGGGAACAAGTTCAAGCACAACCCCGTGGAGAAGGGGTGTCTCAACTGTCACACCCCGCACGCATCCGCAAACACCCTTTCTTTGTTGAAAAGAGACGTGCCGGGCCTCTGCGTCGCGTGCCACAAGCCGGACGCCCCCGCTTTCGGGAAGCAGCACATGGGATATCCCGTGGCGAAGTCGAACTGCTCCTCCTGCCACGATCCCCACGGCTCCGGCAGCCGGGGGATCCTCTGGGGGAAGCCGCACCAGCCTGTCGCCAATAAAATGTGCAACCAGTGCCACCTCGATCCCTCCTCCCCGGACGCCCTGAAAACCCGCAAAGCTGGATACGATCTGTGCCGCGGGTGTCACAACACGCAGATGAACGAGATTTTGGGAAGAAACCGCATCCACTGGCCCGTGGTGGACAAAATATCGTGCCAGAACTGCCATCGTCCGCATGCCTCCAGGGAGAGCGATCTGCTGAAAGAGCCGCAACTTCGCCTGTGCGGCGAATGCCACGGGGACACCATCGAGCGGCTGGACAAATCCCTCGTGAAGCACAAGCCGGTCGCGGATGGGAACTGCACGAAATGCCACATGCCCCATTCTTCGAATAACGTCCTTCTGCTGGACAACACGAGCCCGATCAATCTCTGCGGCACCTGCCACGACTGGCAGAAGCATTCCTCCCACCCGATCGGAGAGAAGGCGACCGACAAGAGGAACCGGAACATCACCATGGACTGCTCAAGTTGCCACGCCCCGCACGGGTCCGAGCACAAACGGTTCACGTGGTTCGACATAAAGATGGAACTTTGCGTGCAATGCCACGAACAATACAAGAGGTGACCCGATGCGCAGCGCGCTGAGATACCTTCTCTCCGCCTCGATGAGCCTTGCGGTCGTCGCCGGCTCCCATGCCGCCGAACCGCTCAAGCTCAAGATGATGGCCCCGATCTACGTGGACGGGAAAGGCGCAGGGCTCCGACAGCCGGAAGGCGTCAGCTGCCGGGGAAACGCCCTGGTCGTGGCGGACACGGGGAACGGACGGCTCCTGAAGTACACGATCGCTGGGGACAGCTGGACGCCCGGCGGGGAAATCGTCCTGCCCCAGCTGCCGTCACCGATCCGGGTGGACGTGAATTCGAAGGGGGAAATCTTCGCGTTGGACGGGAAATCGCGCCGGATCGGCCGCGTCGCCGCATCCGGTGATTTTCTGGGATACGTCGTCCCTGCGGGAGACGTGCAGGGGGCTGTCGTGCCAAGGAGTTTCCGGATCGACCGGAGCGACAACCTGTACCTTCTCGACGTGTCTTCCGCAAGGGTCCTTGTACTTGACCCGTCGGGGAAGATCCAGCGGGAGATCCCCTTTCCAAAAGAGTACGGCTTCTTCTCGGACCTTTCCGTGGATTCCGGCGGGAACATCCTCCTGCTGGACAGCGTTGGAAAAAAGGTGTTCAAGGTGGCAAAAAACTCCCCGGAAATAGCACCCCTGTCGGTTAGCCTGAAGGAGGAGGTGTATTTCCCCACCGCGATCGCCACGGACAAGCAGGGAACGATCTTCCTGGTCGACCAGAACGGCAGCGGGATCGTCATCCTCGGGCCGGACGGCTCCTTCCGGGGGCGTCGGTTGAGCATGGGATGGAAGGACGGGTTCCTCCGGTACCCGGCGCATATGTGCATCACGGAAAATGGAACCGCGTTCATCGCGGACCGTGGAAACAACCGGGTCGAGGCGTTCCTGGTCACCGAGTAGCCGCCTCGGAAGCAGCACTCATGGGTGTGGTCGTCTACCTGGTTTTCTTCCTCTCCGGCGCCGCGGCGCTGGCCTACCAGGTGGTTTGGGTCCGTTCCCTGCAACTCCTCTTCGGCAGCTCCCACCTCGCGGTGGCCGCGGTTCTCTCCGTGTTCATGGCCGGCCTCGCACTGGGGAGCCACACCTTCGGGAAACGGGTGGACGCGCTGCAGAGGCCCCTGATGCTGTACGGTTTTCTCGAGATCGGGATCGCCGTTTTTGCGGTTCTTTTTCTTCTGCTGACGAAACTGTACCCCTACCTTTACGTTCCCCTTGCGCGGGTTGCGGAGGAGAACACCCTGTATTTGTCCATCCTTCGCCTGCTGTTTGCCGTGGTCGCGATGATCGTCCCCACGACCCTGATGGGGGGGACCCTTCCGGTATTGACGAGGTTCGCCTCGAAGCGCTCCGGCGATATCGGGGCCCGACTTTCCTTCCTTTACGGGTTCAACACCCTGGGAGCCGTGGTCGGCACGTTGCTGGCCGGATTCGTCCTGCTCCCGAAATTATCCGTAAATGGCACATCCGCCATTGCGATCGCCACGAATGCGATCCTCGGCCTGGCCTGCGTTTTTCTCGGGAAAAAGGCGGTCTTGTCCGGAGTCGAGGGAGAAGGGATAGCACCGGTTTCCATAGATATGGGGGGAAATGTCGCAAAGGACACCGGTGCCGAAGGAACCGGGGGACCAGCCTTTCCCGCCTGGCTGGTCCTCTGGGGGATCGGGATCAGCGGCTTCTGCGCGCTGGGTTACGAGGTCCTCTGGACGAGGGTCCTCTCTATGGTCGTCGGTGCCAGCGTATACAGCTTCACCGTCATGCTGATTTCCTTTCTCACGGGGATCGCGCTGGGGAGCAAGGCGTTCGGCCTGTTCCTCCATAGGTTCCCGGGAGCCGGAAGGAGTCCAGGAAAATCAATTTTTCTGTTCGGCGTAGTGCAGGTCTTGATCGGACTCACCGCCCTGGTCGTCACGTATTACATCCGGGACCTTCCGTCCCACTCGATCCGGATCCAGAACTACCTGTTCGGCGCCGGCCTGGGCGAGTTCGAGGTGCGGCAGGGCGCGAACTTCGCGATCGCCTTCTCGCACATGTTCGTTCCCGCCTTCTTCATGGGGGTCGCGTTCCCGCTGGCCGGGGATATCTGTGCGAGATACGGGAAATCCGCGGGAGCGGCGATCGGGGAGGTTTCGGCCTATAACACCGTCGGAGCGATCCTGGGAGCGGCCGGAAGCGGATTCGCGCTGATCTACCTGTTCGGCATCGAGCGGTCCCTGCAATTTCTGGCGCTGATCAACGTGGGCGCAGGGATCTTCATCGCCATCGGCACGCGAAGAAACCCGGTCATTCGGTGGGTTGTCGCGGGCGCAACCGTTGCAGCCATCCTTATCCTTGCAATCCGGCCGGGCATCTGGAGGATGTGGGACCTGAAATACTTCGCCGTCTACCGGAACAACACGCGGGAGGCTTTCAGCACGGCCTTCAGCATGAAGGATGCGATGGAAAACACGGATGTCCTTTACTACTCGGAAGGGGTCCAGGCGACCGTCAGTTCGATCAAGGTGAAGGGGGGCTCACAGGCCTTCATCACCAACGGGAGAATCGAGGCCTCGAACCAGAAGGAGGGCATCCAGTGCCAATACACGCTGGGCCACCTGCCCATGCTCCTGCACAGGAACCCGAAGAAGGTCTTTGTGCTGGGGACGGGGAGCGGGATGACCCTGGGGGCGACTTCCGTGCACCCGGAGGTGGAGGAGATCGTCCTCGCCGAGATCGAGCCGAAAGTCCTCGGGGTGGCGAGGACCTTTTCGAAATACAACCATGACGTACTCGACCATCCGAAACTTCGGATCGTGTTCAACGACGGAAGAAATTACCTGATGACCACGAAAGAGAAGTTCGACGTCATCACGGCGGACCCGATCCACCCCTGGTTCAGCGGGGCTGGATATCTCTACACAAACGAGTATTTCCGGCTGACCGCGGAGCGTCTTCGCCCGGGGGGGATCGTCTGCCAGTGGCTGCCGATCTACGAGTTGAGCGTGGACGACCTGAAGTGCGTCGTCCGGACGTTCTCGGAGAGCTTCCGATACACCATTCTCTGGCTGACCCGGAACGACGCGGAACTCGTTGGGAGCAACGATCCGATCGTGATCGACGAGGCGGATCTGGAAAAGCGCATCGCGGCTCCGGGGGTCGCCGACGACCTGAAGCGCGTCGATATGGGGTCGGCGGACGATTTCCTGAGCTATTTCGTCATGGGGACGGACGGAATGAGGGCGTTCGGGGCGAGGGGCGTTCTCAATACGGACGATAATCTCCACCTGGAATTCTCCGCCCCGATGTCCATGGATGTCCCGACCACGGGAAAAAACGCCCGCGAACTTTACCGGTATCGTGAAAACTTGCTGCCGTATCTGCTTCCCGCAAAGGGGGATACGGCACGCGCCGCCCAGGTCAGGAAATGGGAGCGAAATCTCCAGGCGGGGAAGACATACGCCCCGGCGCACGTCCTTTTTCTCCGGGGGGGGCACGATACACCGGAATTCCGGGGGGTCATGGCGGAGCTGGACCGCAGCTACCCGGATTACGCACCCCTCCGGTTCCTGAAAGGAGAGTTTCAGGATCTGGTGGCCATGACTCCGACGTTGATCGGTGCGGAGAATTTCCTGCTGTTGAACGAGACGGGGAACCGGGTGGTCGTGGAGATCTCCGCGGTCAAAGTCCGCATCGGAGAGGAACGGGCGGCGGTGATCTTCGTGGACAATCGTACCCGGACAATCTACGGACAGAAGTATATCGATGCGAAAAAGGAAGAGTTGGAGGAGGGAGTGCGCCGATATGCAGATGACGTCCTGTTGAGTCTGAAAAACGCATATCAGCAAGAAGCCGTACTTGCAACACGTGTCGGTAGAGCATATCCGCTGACGGGCACATTCAATCAAAAAATGAAGGAGATCCTTGCGTCGACGTATGGGGGAAATTGAACAAGGTCGGTGGGGGTCAGTCTACCTGCAGAGGTATTTCAATAGCTCTCCCCTTGGGGAATCGCGCTCGATGCCGCGCCACTCCGAAGGGGTGAAGGTGTGATGAATCGGTTTGTTCGGTTTTTCCGTGATGACTTCGATGTCCCGGACGATTTTATTGGCACAGTCGATTTCCTCCAGGGACTTCCTTGGGGAGCGGTCCTTGTCGAAGCCCATGATCCAGATCCGGATTACACCCGGTCGCAGGGGGATGACGCTGCCCGGGTCGTACAGGATCCTCTCCTCCCCGTTTTTCCCGGCGATCGCCATCCATCGCTCGTTTCCCGCAGCTGCGCTTGCCAACGACACCCCAAATGATGAAATCAGGAGAAAAAGGAACACCAGGTAACGTTTTTTCACGAAAAAGCCCCCGCTTTCCTCAGGCAACCGAAAACTATCCACACGCCGGAGTCGCACCGGTCTGATCCAAACTGCAATATGTTACCATAGTTACCATAGTGGATGGCGGGCCTCCGCTCAAAATCAGAGCCCGGTTTATCTGAAAATCGGCAAGACCGGACCGGCGCTTGCCGATTTCAAAAAAGCGTGCGACCTGGGTGACGATTTCGGGTGTAAGGCGTTACGCATGTATTTGCGATAGGATTATTCCGGATTTCCCACGCTTCGATCCAGCGGAGAGTCCAGCATGTAGGAGAAAGGCTGGTTACCGGGACGATATCTTGTATTTCCGATCCCAGACAGTCACTTGGGCTGTTGTTTCGACTCGAGGACATATTCGTAGAGATCTCGACACATCTTGAGCCGCCGCAGGTACACCTTCCGGGTCGATTCCTCCTCCGCCTCGATACGCGGCTTCAGCTTGTCGCAATGCGCGATCAGTTCCTTCAGTTCCTCTGCGGGGAGTGCCATCGCGACGTCGGTTTTCGCGCATACGGACTCGTATTCCGTCTTCCATCCTTCCTGCGCCAGTGATATTGCAGGGCCGAACGGAGGACACCCCGTTGTCAGAAGACCTCCGACGAGGATGATTGCCGATGCGACAGCGGAAATGACGATGGAAACGGATCGTCTCATTGCCATCCTTTCATGGTGGGGTGGCACCCCCGGCAGTCGCTCATCGGGAACGCCACCGTCATGTGGCAGACGCCGCAAAACTCCCCCGCCAGGTTCATTTTCATCTCGAAGTGCTTCGTGGTCTTCTTCTGGATGTTGAAGATCTCCGGATGGCAGTTGGCGCACTCCAGCCAAGCCGTGTGGCTCTTGTGCGGAAAGATCGCGGGGGGGACGCGGTCCCACTCCGCTTCCAGCATCAGCGTCTTCTCGTAGGCGATCCCCGGCGACGGTTTCACCTTCAGGAACCGGGCGGGGGAGATCGCTTTCTCCTCCAGCGCCCGGACCCAGTCGATGCGGTTCCCGGAGCGGCTGTGCGGCAGCGAGGCCAGCTCGGGGAACTTCTCTTTCCCGTACCCCCGGTCCCCGTTGTGGCACTTCCCGCAGTTTGCCTTGTCGTGTCCGAAGGCGATCTTCCCGTCGTGGCACGCGCCGCAATATTTCCCCGCCTGGTTCTCCGCCTCGGTGATCTGGCTGACGTTTACCTTGAAGGCGAAATCCAGCTCCGAGTGGCAGACCTGGCACGTGTATTTTCGCCGGTGGCTCCAGTGGGAGAACGTGACGGGCTTCACCTTGTTCTTCGTGGAGGTCCGGTCGATGAGCAGGTTCCCGAACTCCTCCGGCGGGGGAGGAGGGGGGAAGTACCAGTTCGCTTCCGCGGCAACCGCGGAAAGAAGGAACACCAATGCGCCGAGAAACCGGGCATGAATCATCGCACCGGCTTCGAGTGGCATCTCTGGCAATCGGTGGTCGGGAACGCGACGGACATGTGGCACGCCCCGCAATACTTTCCTTCGAAGATCTCGACCATCGTGTACTTCGTCATCCCTTTCTTTATCCCGGCGAAGATCTCGGGATGGCACAGTTCGCAGCCGTTCCACACGGTGTGCTTTTTATGGGAAAAGATGATCTCCGGCATCGTCTCGACCTTCGCCCCGATGGTGAAGTCCTTCTGGACGGCCAGGGCGGGGCGTTTGATGGAGACCCCCTCGATATAATCCGCCGGCTTGATGAGTCCCCTCTCTTCCGCCTTCTCCCAGTCGACCCCGTTCCCGAAGCGTTCCTTCGGGAACCTCTCGGTGAAGGCGGCGAAGTCGTAGTCCTGCTGGTGATATAGTATGAGTATCCAACCACGCCTTCCTGGAGGTCCGCAACGTGAGCCAGACCACGGTGGTCGAGACGACTCTTTCCGGGTTGAAACTGCTGGGCCGCGGGAAGGTCCGCGACATCTACGAGGTCGACGGAAAGCTGCTCCTGGTGGCCTCCGACCGGCTCTCCGCGTTCGACGTGGTGATGCCGGACGGGATCCCGGGGAAGGGGAAGGTGCTGACCCAGATCTCCGCGTTCTGGTTCCGCATGCTTTCCGACATCGTCCCCAACCACATGATCTCCATCGACGTCGACGCGTTCCCGCCGGCGACCAGGGTACACGCCGAAACGCTGCGCGGCCGGGCGATGCTCTGCCGGAAGGCGAAGCCGTTCCCCGTGGAGTGCGTCGTCCGCGGGTACCTCTCCGGATCGGGGTGGGCGGAGTACCGGGAGAAGGGCGAGGTGTGCGGCATCCCCCTGCCGAAGGGGATGCGCGAGTCGGACCGCCTCCCGGAGCCGATCTTCACCCCCGCCACCAAGGAGGAGAAGGGGCACCACGACGAGAACATCTCCTTCGAGCGGATGATCCAGGTCGTGGGGAAGGAGACGTCGGAGAAGGTGCGCTCGATCGCCGTCGCCCTCTACGGCAAGGCGGCCGCGTACGCCAGGGGGAAGGGGATCCTCATCGCCGACACGAAGTTCGAGCTCGGGACCGCGGACGGGGAGCTGATCCTGATCGACGAGGCGCTCACCCCCGACTCCTCCCGGTTCTGGCCCGCCGCCGGCTACGAGCCCGGGGGCCCGCAGAAGAGCTTCGACAAGCAGTTCGTGCGCGACTACCTGCTCACGCTTCCGTGGAACAAGACGGCGCCGGGGCCCCGCCTTCCCGCGGAGGTAGTCGAGAAGACCGCGCTGAAGTACCGCGAGGCGCTGACGATCCTCACCGGGAAAGACATCGAGTAGCGCCGGCGTGGGGTACTACCGCAAGATCTTCATCGCCAACCGGGGGGAGATCGCCTGCCGGGCCATCCGGCCGGCGCGGGAGCTGGGGATCCCCGTGGTGGTGGGATACTCCGACTGCGACGCCCTCTCCCTGCACGTGAAGCTCGCCGACGAGGCGGTCCGCCTCGGGCCTTCCCCCGCCTCGATGAGTTATCTCGACATCGACGCCGTCCTCCGGGCGGCGAAAGACTCCGGGTGCGACGCCATCTTCCCGGGGTACGGATTTCTCGCCGAGAACCCCGACTTCGCCGACGCGGTGGAGCGCGAGGGGCTCGTCTTCATCGGACCCTCCTCCCGCGTGATGCGGATCCTCGGCGACAAGATCGCGGCGCGCAAGGCGCTCGCCGCCTCCGGCGTCCCGGTCACCCCCGCCATCGAGGACGTCGAGGACGCCGACCAGGTGATCAAGTTCGGCGACCGGGTCGGGTGGCCGCTCCTCGTCAAGGCGTCCGCCGGCGGGGGCGGGAAGGGGATGCAGAAGCTCGCCTCCCCGTACGAGGTGGAGGAGGGGCTGGCCGCCGCGCGCTCCGTGGCCGGGAAGGCGTTCGGCAGGGGGACCGTCTTCGTCGAGAAGTTCATCGAGGGCGGCCGCCACATCGAGTTCCAGTTCCTCGCGGACCGGTACGGCAACGTCATCCACCTGGGCGAGCGGGAATGCTCCATCCAGCGGCGTCACCAGAAGCTGGTGGAGGAGGCGCCCAGCTCCCTGCTGACCCCCGAGGTCCGGGCGAAGATGGGGGCGGTGGTCGTCAAGGCGATGAAGGACATCGGGTACGAGACGGCCGGGACGCTCGAGTTTCTCGTGGACAAGAGCGGCAAGTTCTACGCCCTCGAGGTGAACACGCGGATCCAGGTGGAGCACACCGTCACCGAGATGATCACCGGGTTCGACATCATCCGGAAGATGTACAAGATCGCCGCGGGCGAACGCCTGTCGCTGCGGCAGCAGGACGTTCTCCTGCGCGGCCACGCGATCCAGTGCCGCATCAACGCCGAGGACCCGAAGAACAACTTCGCCCCCTCCTTCGGGCGGATCACCTTCCTTCGCCAGATCAGCGGCCCCTTCATCCGGACCGAGTCGGGGATCTACCAGGGGTGGGAGGTCCCCTCGTTCTACGACTCCCTGCTCGCGAAGATCTGCTCCGTGGGGAAGGACCGGGGGACGGCGATCCAGCGGATGCGGCGCGCCCTGGGGGAGTACGACATCTGGGGCGTCCGGACGACGATCCCGCTGCTGCGGAGGATCATGGACCAGGCCGACTTCGTTGCCGGAAAGATCCACACCGGGTTCATCGACGAGAACATCGCCGGGCTCACCGAATACGAAGAGGTCGAGGAGGAGATCTACAAGGCGGCCCGCTTCGTCGCCGAGGTCTCGGGCCTCGGCCGCAACGTCCACAGCGGGTGACGGGGGGGAGATGCCCGGCGCCCTGAAGAAGAAAGGGTACCGGAAGGTCCTCAAGACCCTCCGGGACGGCAAGGCGATCTGGCTGACGAACACGGGGCCGCGCGACACCGGCCAGAGCGACTTCAAGAACCGGTTCACCCTTCACGACCTGTCCCGCCTGATGCCGGTCTACGACGCCTCGGGGTACTTCTCCATCGAGGTCCACGGCGGGGCCCGCCTCCACCAGAACCTGATGAACAACATGATCCATCCGTTCGAGGAGGCGCGGCTCTTCTCTTCGCTTCTGCCGAACGTCCTGACCCAGACGCTCATCCGGTCGACGAACGTCTGGGGGTACCGGATGTACCCGCGCAACATCGTGCGGCTGGCGGTCGAGTCGTTCCTCCCCTCGATCGACGTGTGGCGCTGCTTCGACTTCCTGAACTACGTCCCGAACATGGCGCCGGTCGCCGAGGAGGTGCTTCGCGGCGGGAAGATCTTCTCGCCCGCCATCTCCTTCACCGAGGCCCCGGAGTGCTCGGACGCCTACTACCTCCGGGTGCTGAAGGAGATCGTGTCGCTGTGCGGCGGCACGAGGGACATCATCCTGTGCGTCAAGGACATGGCCGGCGTCGGATCCCCGGCGCGGATCCGGCGGCTGATCGACGCCTTTCTGCAGAAGTATCCGGGCCTGATCCTCCAGTACCACCGGCACTCCACGGACGGGCTGGTGATCCCGGCGATCGCGGAGGCGGCCGCGGCGGGGGCGAAGCTCTTCGACGTGACGGACGACGCCTTCTCCCGCTTCTACGGCCACCCGCCGGTGCGGCCCCTCGTGCGCTACTTGCGCGAGCTCGGGTACGACGTCCGGCTCGACATGAAGCGCGCCGACGAGGCGTCCGACGCGATCCGCGGCTTCATCCGGAGCTACGGGCGGTTCGAATCCCAGTTCAAGGGGTTCAGCAGCGACGTGACCGTCCACCGGATGCCGGGCGGCGCTTTCCCCTCCTCCTTCGAGCAGGCGGAGAAGGGGGGCTTCCTCGACCTCATGCCCCACATCCTGAAGGGGATGTCGTACGGGAACCGGATCATCAAGTATTTCGACGTCACCCCGGGGTCGCAGATCACGTGGACCACGTGGGCGGGGATCCTCCAGCGCACCCACAAGGAGGCGGGGGAGCACGGCATCCGGCGCCTCTTCTCCGTCCTGGACCGGTTCTTCGAGGCGGGCGAGCGGCTCGAGGCGCTCTCCCAGGCGGACGAGAACCTTCTCCTGCGGCTCTACGCGGGGGCGACGGACGACCTGAAGAACCTGCTGCTCGGGAAGTACGGCCCGCTCCCGTTCGGCTGGCCGAAGGAGTGGGTCTACCGTTCCGTCTTCGGCGAGGAGGGGGCGGCGAAGGCGAAGGCCGAGCGGGTCGAATCGTCGCCGCTGTCGCGGCTCGCGGACGAGGACCTCGAAAAGTCGAGGGCGGCGATGGAGGCGGAGCTCGGGCGTCCCGCCACGCAGGAGGAGTTCGTCCTGTACCTGATGCACCCGAAGGCGGCGGTCGACTTCCTCAAGTTCCGGCAGCGGTTCGGCGACACCACCATTCTCCCCACCGGCGTCTGGTTCCACGGTTTGCGCAGGCCAGGCGACCAGGTGACGATCACGATCGGGAGCAAGCCGCACGAGATCCGGCTCGTCTCCATCGGCGAGGGGGTGGGCGGGGTGAAGCACGTCGTCCTGTCGGTGGACAACATCATGCACGTCTTCCCCGTCGAGCTTCCGGAGGCCGCGGCGGCGCGCAAGGAGGTCCGGAAGGCGTCACCGGGGAACAAGGGGGAGATCGGCGCGACCGTCACCGGAACGGTGTGGCGGATCGGGACGAAGGACCGGGTGTTGAAGGAAGGGGACCTCCTCCGCAAGGGCGAGGAGGTCATGAACATCGAGGTGATGAAGACCGAGAACGCCGTGAAGTCCCCCTCGGCGGGCGTCATCCGCGAGCTGTGCGTGAAGGTGAACGACCGGGTCGAGGAGGGTCAGCTCCTCGCCGTGATCGACCCCGGGGGGGAATGAGCGGGGAAGGGGATCGCCGGCCGGAACCAGCGGCCTGCCGTCGGAATCACAATCGGGAAGGGAAGGTTCCGGTGAAAGAACGAGCATTGATGAATCTTGGGGGATTGAGCGGCGCCGTGGAGTCGACGGACCGTTTCATCTGCGCGCTCCGGGGGGCGCTTTCCCCGGTCCCGACATCGGAGCCGGTCCCCCCGGGACTGCGCTCCGCGGGGGTCCTCGTCCCGTTGCGGGATTCCGGCGGGGAGATCACCGTGACGCTCGCCCGCCGGACCGAGCGCGTTCCCCACCACAAGGGGCAGATCTGCTTTCCCGGGGGCAGCCGCGACCCGGGCGACCGGGACCTGCTGGCGACCGCGATGCGCGAGGCGGAGGAGGAGCTGGGGATCCGGGGGGCCGACGTGGAGCTGCTGGGGGCGATGGAGCGGGTCCCCACGGTCACCGGGTTCTGCATCCAGCCGTTCGTCGCCCGGATCCCCCGGGACGCGCGGTTCCACCTGGACCGGTTCGAGGTGGCGGAGACGTTCGACGCCCCGCTGTCGGCGTTCACCGACTTCTCCCGGTACCGCGCCGCCGCGACGACCTTCCTCGGGAAACCGTACATGGTGTACTTCCTCGACTACGACCGCTTCACGATCTGGGGGGCGACGGCGCGCATCCTCCACAACCTCGCGGAACTCGCCGGAAGAATAGGAGGACCATCCCGTTGAGCCATGCAGGGACACGGATCGACCACGACATCATCCTCGACATCGTCCCCCGCGGCGCGAAGGTGCTCGACCTCGGGTGCGGCGACGGATCGCTCCTCGAGAAGCTGGTGCGCACGAAGGATGTCCGCGGCAGCGGCATCGAGATCTCGGACGAGGGGATCCGGGAGTGCATCGCCAAGGGGCTCGCCGTTTTACAAGAGGACATCGACCACGGGTTGAAGGATTACCCCGACCGGTCGTTCGACTACATCATCCTCAACCAGACGCTGCAGGCGGTGAAGAAGCCCCACGTCGTCCTGTCGGAGATGCTGCGCGTGGGCGAGAAGGCGGTGGTCGGGTTCCCCAACTTCGCCCACTGGAAGATGCGGACGTACCTGCTGCTGCGCGGCCGGATGCCGAAGACGGAGTTTCTCCCCTACGAGTGGTACGACACGCCGAACATCCACTTCTGCACCGTGACGGATTTCGAGGAGTATTGCCGGAAGTTCTCCCTGCGGGTGGAGCAGCGCGTCTACCTCTCCAACGACCGCGGGGGGAGGGTGCTGCGCGGGTTCGGCCCCAACCTGTTCGCCGAGTCCGCGGTGTACCTGCTCTCGAAAAAGTGACCGCCGTTGCAATCCGTGCCAACGGCTTGAGGCTCAGGCTTCAAGCCGTTTTTTCTTTTTCTTGCTGGAGCAGTCCCATCCGCTTGTGCACGTCAATACCAACGAATAACCTGCTCATAACCGGTCAGTCCTATCGTCTAACGGGTACTGTTCAAGTGGATGAAGGAATACGAATTGACAACCTATCCGGATAATGCTGTGCTTTTCCCATTTCGCTTCTGACGGCAAGAGGTGGGTGTTGACGGAAAAACGGGTTGAAAAAGCATTCTGGTGGACGTTATTGTCCGCCACGTTCATAAAATCGATGCTCGCCATGGTTGTTCCCATGACGAGCGATGAAGCGTACTTCGTCAACTGGGGGAAAAACCTCGATTTCGGGTATTACGACCACCCGCCGATGATCGGTTGGATTTTGAAGTTTGCCTTGTTTTTCGGAGATTCCAGGTTTGTCCTCAGGTTGCCGACGATATTATCAACATTGCTCATCGCCATAGGCATATACAATTTATTGAAAGACAGGAATAAAACCAAAGCCTGCATGATCTCCACGCTTTTCCTTGTCTCACCGTTCGATCTCCTGTTCGTCCTGCTCTCCACGGATACTCCGGTGATACTTTTCTCCTTCCTGTCTGCCGCGTTTTTATTTCGGGCACTTGAGAGCAACAGGAATGTCCATTTCCTTTTTTCGGGGATATTTTTTGGCTTGGCGTTCCTGTCGAAATATTTTTCCGTTCTGCTCGGGCTGGCTTACCTGACGTACTTTTTATTTACGCCGGGGAAAAAGGAAAGGACCGCCGGGTTTGCTATCCTTTTCCTTTCGGCGATGCCGTTTGTTTGTATAAACATCTATTGGAACTACACGCATTGCTGGGCAAACCTGATGTTCAACCTGATCAACAGGAACAGGGATATCGGTTTCTCCCCCGTAAAGGTGTTGATCTTCATGGTCATGCAGTTATATCTTTTCACCCCGCCGTTCACCTATTACCTTGCGAAAAAGAAAAAAGAGATTCTGAAATCAAACACCGAACATGCCGGTGGATATCGTTTTTTCGCGTATTTGTTTTGCGTGCCGATCGCCGTGTTTTTTCTTCTGTCTTTTCGAAAGACGGTGGGGCTGCACTGGGTGCTGGCTTTCTATCCGTTCGCATATCTGAGCATGTTTTATGTTCTTGATGAAATGGAACTCAAAAAAAGCATCAAATTCATGATGATCTTCAGCTTGGTCCACCTTGTCCTGATCGGGACGGCATGGTCGATCCCCCTGAAATATGTCCGGAATTACAAGAATTACAATACGATCGTCATGGGGATGAAGCCGTCCGAGATGAAAAAAGCGCTTTCCTTTTTTGAAAACTCCTTTGTTTTCTCTACGGAGAGTTATGCGTTGTCCGCCGTGATGTCATATAATTACGGCAGGTATTTTTTCGTGTTTGGAGGCGGCTCGTACCATGCGAGACAGGATGACATAATTACGGACTTCAGGAAATTAGACGGGAAGGACATCCTGATATTAAGGAGATCGGAACCTGTCGCGGAAACGTACCTTCCGTATTTCAAAAAAGTTGAAGTGAAGCGGTTTGAGGTAGAAAATGCGGTATTTCCCGTCATTCTTGGATACGGATTCATCTATGAAAAGTATAAACAGGACGTTCTGGTACAGATCAGGGAAAGATATTACGATATCCCATCGTATTTTCCATGCCGGTCCTGCTATTTCACGGAAAGGTATTTCCCCTGACCTCTCTCTTGCATCGTGACAACTACCGTTGCTATTGCCATGCCTGCTAGCCCCTTGAAATTATAACGATGACTGAAATTGCCCAGAGCATGATATTTATCAATAGAGGGACATCGGAATACAAAATTTTTTCGGGACTTCCCCCTTCGCCTTTTTGGTGGATCAGATACAGATAACGGAAAATTCCGTAAAGAACAAATGGAACGGTGAATACAAGATTCCTTGTTCCGAACTTTTCTATCGTCTCAGGCGCCATTGTGTAAAGCGTGTAAGCAATTACCGTAGAAGCGGTTACGATGGATATCATCTGGTCAAGCAGATACGGGCTGTATTCCGCAAGCACGAATCTGTGGGCGAGCGCGGTTTCTTCCAGAATGACCAATTCGTGCCTTCTTTTGCTCATCCCCAAAAACAACGATAGCAGAATCGTGCAGATGATGATCCACGAAGATATATAAACTCCGATGACCACCGCACCCGCCACGGCTCTTAGAAGGAAACCGAAAGCGATGGCAAATATGTCCAATATGACCACATTTTTCAGGTAAAGAGAATAAGCGACCTGAAGGGTAAAATAACCCAGAACCACGATAAAAAATGGCCTGCCAAGAGCAAAAGATGAGGCAAAGGTTACCGGAATCAGCACCGCGATCGCGGTTTTGGCATGCTTTACGTCCAGTTTGCCGGAAGCAATCGGCCTTTTTGATTTTACGGGATGAATTTTGTCATTATCAAGGTCCGTAAGGTCGTTGAGGATGTAGATAACGCCGGAGAGAGCGCAGAAAAGCACGAATGCGGCAAGGACAACGACCTGTTTGCGGAAATCAAATATGTTGTTTGAAAAGATAATTCCCGCGAAAACAAGTAGGTTTTTCGTCCACTGATTTGGCCTTAGGCTTTGGATTATAAATACCAGAGAATCCATGATCTTATAAGATATCATTTCGTATCGTCCGGAGCATGTCAATTTTTCCGCGACCGAATCGCCGTTGCTATTCGCGCACTGATCGTATAAACTTCAAATTT
>ERZ1292630.978-Hain-H41-02um-R3-978-length-28761-cov-8_pt1 | contig 28761 bp, 10 predicted proteins | sample MGYA00564408_ERZ1292630 | MGnify/ENA primary metagenome ERZ1292630 (study PRJEB36523, sample SAMEA6512641) | groundwater metagenome | collected 2019-01-08 | study: AquaDiva: Metagenomics assemblies of 32 groundwater samples
ATCTGGACATGATCGACCAAACGACGCTTGGTCACCGATTTTTGCTCCAAGAACTAGGTGTTCGTCCCACGACGGGATGGCAGATCGACCCTTTCGGTCACAGTTCCACCAACGCGGCGCTTCTCAGCGTTCAAGCTGGGTTTGATTCTCTGTACTTTGGCCGCGCCGACTTCCGGAATTACGCTTACCGCGAACAAACGATGTCGCGCGAGTTCAACTGGCATGCCAGCTGGTCGCACCCCCAGACGAATCGCCTCTTCACCGGCATTCTCCTGACCAATCACTATGGAACACCCGAAGGCTTCGGTTGGGATGTGCGTGACCCCCCAGCGGATCCCGTGCAAGACAACCCGAGCATGCGCGAGTTCAACGTGCCCTACTGGTTCGATCTGTTCATGCCGATCGCGCAGCACGACTTCACCGTCACGCTCGGCGACCACATCATGTGGACCATGGGAGACGACTTTAACTACCAGGATGCCCACTTCTGGTTCAAGAACATGGACCGTCTGATCGACAACCTCAACATGATGCAGGACACGTACCACATCTTCTACTCCACGCCGAACGACTACTCCAAAGCCAAAATTCAGGAGCGCGACTCCGGCGCCGTGAACTACCCCAATCTGACGAACGATTTCTTCCCCTATGCAGATGGTCCGCACGCCTTCTGGACCGGCTACTTCACGAGCCGCGCGGCGCTCAAGCGCTACGTCCGCGACACGAGTAACGCCTTCACCGCGCTTCGTCAATGGCGCTCGTTTTCTCCCGTCGTGACACCAAGCCCACCGGTGCCTCAGCGGTCGCGACTGGCCGAAGCCATGGGGCTGCTGCAGCACCATGATGCGGTGGCTGGAACGGCCAAGCAGCATGTGGCCTTCGACTACGCACGCCGCATCTCGGAAGGTCGCGAATCGTATTTCAACGACACGGTCGGCGCGATTCTCGCGTTGCTCAACGTGTCGAGCGCGGATAACGCATCCACGGTCATGTGGTGCGGCCTCGCGAACGTCTCTCAATGCGACCCCCTTGTGAACTACACGACGAATTCGCTGCCGATGACGGTCGTGGTTTGGAACAGCCTCAGCTACAATCGCTTCGTGTCTGTGCGCGTTCCAGTCCCGTCATACGAGTGGGCGACTGCCTTCGTGGGACCGCAAGACATCCAAGTGTACGCCGCTCCAGAGTCGGTCACAAACTACGACCGCGACGGTAACCCGAATGCGCAGCCATACTTGGCCGTCTTCCAGGTCTTCGTCCCGGCGCTTGGATACACCACCGTGCCGATCAACCCGCCACTCTTCCCGCCTCAGGCCGCCGTTTCTTCCAAGAGCGTGCACGAGAAGAAGGCACAGCCGCTTCATCACCCGCGACGCCACGGCGGCGACGCTGTTGACACCAACGACACCGTCTACATGACCAACGCTCATCTAAAGGTCGCCATCAGCAAGACCCAATGGATTCAGTCTATTCAGTCATTCGATAGTGGCGTCACGCTCTCCGTGACGCAAGACTGGTGCTTCTATCTGAGCAGCACTGGCGACGGCTTGAGTCAGCAGCGCAGCGGTGCCTACATCTTCCGCCCGATGCAGGACACGGCCTGCTACGACCTGATGCAAAATGCAACGGTGTCGATTACGGTGATCAGTGATCGCATTCCGGAGATGGTGGTGGAACGCGTCATCACAACGTCGGATTCGGACACGTGGATCCGCGAGCGCCTCACCCTGGCAATGAATGACGCCCACCTGCGGCACGAATTCACCGTCGGGCCTATTCCGGTGGGAGATGGTGTTGGCAAGGAGGTGATCGCGCGCTGGCACACCAACGTGAGCAACCGAGGGGTCTTCTACACCGATAGCAACGGTCGTGAAATGCAGGCACGGCAGCTAAACACGCGGCCCAACTATCCGTTCAATCAGACAGAGTTTATTGCGGGCAACTTTTACCCCGTCAACGCCGTGGCCCTGGTCCAGGACGCGTCGGCCAGCTTCTTCGTGGTGGTTGACTCCACTGTCTCCGGAAGTAGTCTCCACGATGGGGAGATTGAGACGATGGTTCACCGCCGGCTCCTTTACGACGACTGGCGTGGCGTGGGCGAACCGCTCGACGAAACGGAGTGGATCACTCCGTATGACAACTGCCAGAATGGAGGCGACTGCGGTCAGCACTATGGACCGGGTCTCATTGTCCGAGGCGAGCACTGGATCGGCGTGGCTCTGGGCAACAGCAACCCGAGTAGCGCCACGCCCCTCCGCCACGCGGCGCAACGGTATCGCGCGATGGTCGACGAGATGTATGCCCGGCCACTGCTGCTCTTGGCGCAAACGGCAGCGGCACTGCCAGCCGTGACCGCGTCGTTGATGCCCGCCGCGGCGACGCAGCTCAACCCCCTCGTACGGGTTCTCACCATGGAGTTGACCGGCCCCTATCAGATGCTGCTTCGCATCGGACATCAATACGCCGCGCAAGAAATCACCTCCTCGCAGCCTATTTGGGTGGATGTGGCCGCCTTGCTCACGTCGGCGGGTCTCCTCCCACAGACGATCTACCCCCAGACGTTGACGGCCAATCGGAATCTCACCGCCAGCGATCCGGGGACGCGCGATTGCCCTCCGGGTGGGTCATCCTGCGCGGTGCATGTAGGGTGCATGGACGTTCACACTTTCACAGTGAACTTCGCCGTCATGCCTGGTGCGCTGTGAGGTATCCTGCTTGGGTGGAGTATGTGTGTGCGTGCGTGCGGGGTGTATCGGAAAGAGAAGAAGGCAGGAATCTATCGAAGCGACGACGGCGACGACACGGACGCGCGCCAAAAAATTAGACGCGGGGCGAAACGGAGAATAGGTGGAAAAGACTGGCTATTCGAGTGACGTCGCTGTATCCGCCAAAAAGTGTGTGTATCTTCCTGTCCTCTGATTCGGCCTTCAGACGGTTTTTCTCCCCCTCTCCACACATCGTTTTATTCCATCACCACATCAATGTCCAACCGAATTTCATCCAAATTGCGCAACAAGAAAGAGCGAAAAAAGCGCGAGTCAAAACGTGACGTCAAGAAGGCCGCCAAGGCTATGAAAAAGGCGGGACTCAAACCGCGTTCACATCGGAAACGTGACGTCACGCGTCAGGCATTGGCGTTATCGAACGCCAATCCAGATAAGGCGCGCATCTTAGAGCACCTGCTGCAAGTGCGCGCGGCGCCGAAGGTGCCAAAAGTCGTCACCCAAGAAGATGTCGAGGACGACGCGCGTGACGGAGAGGAGAAGCGCTCTAGGAGTCGACGGTTCATGGTGTTCGCTCCCCCCACGCCACCGCAAGCGAAGTCAAAGGGCTCGTCGTCGTCGACCGCGACGTCAGACAGCTCCGTGTCATGCGAACAGCTGGCCGTGGCCCTCAAGGAGCTGCATGGCGTGTGCGATGTCTTCGCTCTGTATTTGGACGTGCGCTGTGCGCCGCAGTGCGTGCTTCACCGCCATTTGCAAATGATTATCGCCGACTCCGAAGAGCGACAACAGAAGGGTACTTTGATCTGTCCGCGCCGTGTGGTCTGTATCCTCACGCGGGCCGACACAGTACCGAGCGAAGTGTCGGCTTCGGCGGCTGTTCAAGTGGCTCGCGCGCTACAGTCACTGGTGGCGGAAGCCGCGGCGGCATCAGCTCCCCGGAAGTCGGCCGCTGCGGGCAAACGGGGACGGGACACCACCGTAGCCGCGACGTCCACTGCCGTCGTTTTTCACTGCGTGGTAACGTCTGCGGAATCCGACGATTCCGTGCAGCACTCTGTCCGGGTTCTGCGCCGAATTTCCGATCAGGTGCGTGCCGAGCGGGCAGCCAATCCCAAATCCGTATCGCTTCTGCCCGCCGTAACGACCGATCTTAGGACCAAAGCTGTCTTTTGTACCATCGGCCTGAGCAAGGCTGGCCGCTCCGCTCACGCGGACGCTATGCTCCGTGTGTGCGGGGATTCCAACATCGCTCTTGTTCATCCAGGCAATGTGCAGCGAGTCGAGGCCATCGCCGAGAGCGCCGAGGAAACGGTTGCTCCCGCGAAGCTAGTCATCGAGGGATCGCGTTCGTTGACCGTGTTGGAGCTCGCGCACGAAACCGCACCGCAGCCCGCCGTCTGCGGCGACGTCGTATTTGGACCCCTGTCCGCAGTTGACAGGCTGGAAGACCCCGAAACGTTGGCGGTTCTGATCGTCGAGCAAGCACTGGACAAGACCGCCCTGGCGCAAGCCTTCTCTCTTCCCGCTGCACGCTCCGCGACCGAATTCTTAGTGATGCTGGGGCGCTGCATCTTGCGAGACAAAGGCTTCCGGCCGGCTTCGCTTCTCGTGGAAACTGCCGGCGAGCTCGACATTAGCGGCATCAGTGCGTCGGCAGCCTGTGGGAGGCAGTGGCTCAGCCAGCGGCTCAAGCGGGTGCCGATTCGAAAGCCGGACGGCCGCAACGCGCTGCGTGTTGGCAGTCGCGTGTTTCTCCGGGAGTTTGTGACGAGCGACACCCTCCGATGGACCGCCGTGGAGCGCCATGCGACCGCCGACCTCAGTGCGCTGTCCGTGTTCTCCTCCGTTCCAATGAAGCCGAGTTTGGAAGCCTCTCCTGGGCCACCGATGAGCCTGACGGCCGCTCAGTTTGAAGACGACGTGATCCGCGCAGGGCTCCGGTCATTGTCGTGCTTGCTTCCCGGTGGGGCATTGGAGTTTGCGCCAGACACCGTTGCGGTTTGATGCGCCTGGCAACTCGAACCTTCAACAGTGAAGCCCGGATTTTTTCGATTAAACACTGACAGAGAGAGAGAGAGAGAGGAAAACGAGCAAGTGTGCCCCCCAGTCGACGACGATGCGTTTGACTTGGCGCTCCTGGTCGGATCAGAAGCTCATCGGGTCACATCCACCCCCCGTGTTGTCCTACTCCATCTCTCAATCGGTCGTAACACAAAGGGACAGCAACCATTAATTAACCCGGATGTGCCCCGGTAGGTGGGAATCAGAGGGTGGCGCCCCTTCACACCGTTGTGGTATCATGTAGGGTGAGGGAAATGGCCGAGCCACAGCCGTTAAAAACGCTTGATGCCTCTCTTGCCTCATCAGCTAATTTAATAATTTTGTCACCAACCGACCGCGATGCATGTGGCTCCGCGCCGGCCCGATGGAAGGGGACCCGGAGAACTCCGAGCACGCGACCTGCGTTTGGGGGAAGTCCCGACCGCGGCGGGTAGCGCCTGGTTCACTCAAGGCAACTCCCATGTGGCGGTCACCGTCCTTGGCCCCGTGGCGTCGAAAGTGTCCGAGGAAAAGCTTGCATCCGCGACGGTCTCCGTGACCAGCCATTTCCTCGACGGCATCCCCAATGGGGGTGGGGGCGCCTCAAAGGCTCGCGCCGACGCGCTGCGCACCGAACTAGCACGACGCGAAGTCGACCTGTCGATGCTTGTTGAGGACGTCTGCCAGTCGGTCGTCGTGCTGGAGCAATATCCGCGTTGTACCATTCACCTTTCGGTGCGTGTGCTCTGTGATGATGGCTGCGTAGAGGCCGTCGCCGTCAATGCAGTGATGAGCGCGCTTCTCGACGCAGGCGTCAGCTGCCGATACACCGCGGTCGCTATGGGGGTGAAGGCGATCGGTCAACGACGGGAGGACTCGAATTCACCTCTGGACGACAAGCGCGGTCGCGGTGCCTCTCAGTCAACCGTCGGCACAACCACGACGACGACGACAACGACGGTGCTCATCGACCCTTGTCGGGACGAAGAAGAGGAAGACGACGGTGGCGACGACGACATTGGCACAGTGGCCGCGCTGTCGTCGTCCGCAGTGTTTTCGGCCCCCGGTGCGGCTGGGCGCGCATCACCTGCCGAGGCAGCCAGGGGTGCCACCTGGGGGCGGGGGCTGTTCGTGTACTCGTTCGCGGAAGGGAGCTCCGTCGGCACGACGTTTCCATGCATCATCAAGCAGCGGGTGTCCTGCCGAGACATCGGTGTCTATCAAGTAATGGAACGCGTGGCGGCCTCGGCGGCCGAGAATCTTCATGGCTTCTTCGTGAAGGCGTTTTGTTCGTAGACGAGACGAAGAACATCGTCGCGCCGGATAACAACACGCTTGGGAGTCCCTGCCACATCGTCTTCGGTACGACACGGTTAACACGGCGAGGAGGGGGGTGGGTGACAGAGTTGATCGGCGTCCTATGAGTGTCCGTGTTGGTCTTGATGGAGCGTTGCGAATGTTTGTCTGTCTCGTGTCTACCTTCATCACACAACGCGTTAGATTTTATCCCATCGCCGTCATGTCGGCCCTCAGTCAAGTGCTGCAAGCGACAAACGGCTCCAGCGTGACACATCCGTATCTTTCTGTCGTCGCGGGCATGTCTTTAGCTGCGAAGCCCCTCGATGTGGCCGTGATTGCTCCCTCGCAATCGGCTGCGATGGCCTCCGTCGCTGTGGTAGCAGCAGCACCGCCCGCGGAGCATGAATACGCTCGCTGGCTCGTCAAGGACGCCCTGCGAGTGGTGGGTGGAGGCCTACATCCCAACGGGGATTGGCTCAAGGCTCGCGAGAATCTCTTCCGCGCCGCCGCCATTCTCCAGGCATGCGGCCTGCACGCCGAGGCGGCCGAGGCGTTTCAGCAGAGTGCCGCCGTGGGTCGCGTGATGGGCACGCATGACGAAGTCTTGACAACGACAGCGTTCGCCATCGAAAATTATCGCAACGCAGGTGACTTTCAGCAAACCGTGTCTCTGCTCAAAGAGCAGTACGAGTTGCACATGCAGGCTGGACGCTCGTTGTCGGCCGCGCGGGCCGCCAGACAAATCGGGGAGCTGTTTGAAGCGCTCGGAGATGCTTCTGGAAATGAAGATGCGCTCTACTACTATCAGTTAGCACAGCCTCTCTACGATGCCTCGAAGGACTGCCGAGGCTACTCCTTGCAGGTCCGATTTAAGTGCGCCTGCCTGCGTGCGTTGACGAAGCGTTTCAAGGATAGCGCGGAGACTTTCGAGCTGCTTGCCGAGCAGCGGCAAGCCACGTCCAGAACGCAATGCTACTTCTTGTCACTGTTGAACCTGCTGTGTGACACGGAAGGCGACAGGTGGGCGGGAGGCCTCGCGAGGGCGAGGAAAATATTCGAACAGTATCAAGACAAAGACAAGGCGTTGCAGAGCGGCGCAGAGTACTCGCTGCTGCGCGGCGTCTTGGAGGCGTGCAACGCGCCTTCGCTTGCGCAGTTGGACGCGGCGCACAAACGATTCTCGCTGCTGCGGCCGACGGATGCTGACTTGCCGTTTGTGGACACCATGATTGCGACAGTGAGGCAGAATCTGTTTAACTACATGAAGCCGTACATGTGACACTCACTCACAAAGCCAATGTCTTGCTGCAATTTGAGGGACGAGACGAAGTTGTTCGAATCGATGACACGTTTTTCTTTGTGTAACCGACGCAAGACATCACTTGGTGACTCATGTCTTGGTTTTCTCCGCAGCGGCGGGCGTTTCCCACGTGGGTAACACCCTGTTTTGGCTGTTGTGATGGTTTGTCGTCGCGAATACCAAGACGCCAGTTATACATCAGGTCTGTAAAATGAGCGCTGGGTCTCCTCTTTCTGGTCGCCTACCAGCCGCGTCTGGGCAAAGTTCTTCCCCTCCGATCAACGGCACTGCGGCGAGTGGCCTCTCGTTTCCCGGTGCCAACCTCACAGGCACGGCGCTTTCTGGTGCGACCGGACCGACCGCCACGACGGTCGGTCAAGTCATGTCAGTCGCGCGAGCTGATATCGAGAAGAACGAGTGCGTGTTGCTTAACCTGAGCACGTCGTACATCGGTCCGGCCAACACGGCCGTCATCGCGCGCTTGATGATCAACAACAAGGCGATCACGGCGCTCGACCTTAGCTGCTGCGACATGGGCGACACGTCGGGAGTGCTCTTGTTCGACTGCCTGGCGCGGAACACGGTGCTCGAGAGTTTAGCCGTCAGTGGAAACATGCTCACGGCGGCCGCGGCCTCAGCGTGCGCCACCTTCCTGCATCGAACGAAAACGCTGAAGCATCTGTGTCTTTCGTGCAACTTTATCGGCGATGAGGGTGCGGCCGCGTTGGCCGCGGGTCTCAAAGTTACGGCAGCGCCCATTTCGTTCGTCAGCGTCCGCAACAATGGTCTGACGGACCTCGGCGTGAGCGCGTTGCTCGACGTCGTCAAGGAGCCCACCAACTCGGTGACGTCACTTTGGGTGCAGTTGAATCCCGACGTGTCGGCCGCGATGCTGCAGACGGTTCTGGACGTTATGGTGCTCAAGTGCCCCAAACCGCCGGAGCCGCCGGCGAAAGCAAAGAAGCCAAAGAAGAAAGCGAAGAAAAATTAGGTGTCGCGGTCGAGTAGTATTGATGTTATTCAACTCAGTTTCAAGTGAGTTTGCCTACGGCTTCTTCCCTTCGGAAAAACGTTGTGAGTGTCAGATCCAGTAGCGACCCTTGTTGATGAACGTGTTGTCCGTCGCGGCCTTCGACACACACAGAGCTATTTTTTTTCACTACGACTTCAATTGTTCTTCAGCAAACCCAGAGCATAACACAAATGTCCCACGCGGGGTTTAGTTTGAACAGTCACCAATCCGCTAGCAGGAAGATGCCATCGTACAGGGACGACGGCTCTAGAAGTGTGCCGACGGACGCCGACTTTCGCTCCACAGCGGCCACGGCAGCCATAGGGCCGCGGCCTTTGGATTGGTACGTCAATTCTGTGTTACTGCTCGTCGCCCCGACGATCGCGGCCCGCATCATGGCGTCGGACCCTGAGGGGATCAGCGACGGTGACGACGATGGCGGTTACCACCACAGCATGGCCTCCTCGGCGCATCCACCGCGAGACACGTCGCCAAGTAGCCGTCTGGCGGCGAGCCCTTTCGCGACGGCGCTGCGATTAGCGGTCCGCCAGTCTTCCGTGCTGGAGTCATTCGAGCAGTTGAACGGGTCGATCGCTGCGGTCGCTTTCGCCGTCCACGGAGCCAAGCTCGCAATGGAAAATGCGACTGGTGGACGCGACGGCGTTCCAGCTGTCAGCGACGAGGATGATAGCCGATCTGAAACGAGCAGCCGCTGGGGAGCTGCCAGTGAGTCTGAGGCCGGCCGAAGTGCGCTGGATGACCTCTCCAGCGATGCGCCGTCCGGTGCGCAACGCATTGGCGAAGGGAGTAGCGTCGTCGACATTCTACCCGCCGCCCTCTTTGCATCCCTCGCGGCAGCGGAGTCGACGCCGCCGCCGAAGGGCACCGTCGGCACAGTGGGAGGCAGGATGGTCGTCGTGCCCCAGCGACTGCCAAGCGCGGATGACTTCCGCATCGTCGTTCTCTCACGCCGCAACCCAGAAGCAGATCGCCACCGCCTGCTCACGCGGGAAAATATCGCCCGCTATTGCACGCTCAGTGTGGTTCACGACGCGTCACAGATGTCGTGGATGGCCGTGTTTTGCACCCATGTGGCCGGCCCGATCACCGCAGCGAGACTCGCGACGTGCTACCCCTCGCACGGAGATCAAGCAGCCCCGTTGAGTACCGCATGGGCCCATCGAGACGCGGGTGGTGGCTCGCTGGAGTCGAATGCGGCTCCCATCGTCGACACTGATGTTTACCTGTCCGCCGATACCCAATTAGCCGCCGTGGGGCGTGCGGTGACGGGTGGCTTGAAGCATGCCGCCGTCGCCTTGCGGGATGCGCCGGTGATTGCAGTGCCCGCCATGTTCGCGCGATGGGGGGTGCTGCTGGGAGGGGAGCCAGACTCCGTCGCGCCGGCGGCTCATGATGCCGAGAAAACTCTCCCCGTCTCCAGTCGCCTTCCCCCCGGACTCGTCCGGTTTGCCGCGACGCAGCGGCCGGCGACCATCCAGGCGATTCAGGTGGCGCTGGACGGCATCATCGTGGAGGTGGACAAACTGCTCGCCGCGGGGGCAGCTGCCGGGGGTGGCGGCGGTGACGCACTGGATCAGTATGTCCGCACCGGGAGCCACCACGGCCACATCGCGGCGAACCCGATCGATGCCGAACACCGGCGCTGGTGCAACTACGAGGCGCGACTCGCGTCGATGGAGGAGCAATGCCGGGCCCCCATGATTCGGGCCATGGTGGCTGTGTTGCACTGCTTCCAGCACGGGGCGGGGGCGCCACCGCCACTGGGTGGCCGTTTGTCGAGTGTCACGTCGGCGGCTACGGGTGGCGCTCGGTCCCATTCCGCTTTGGAGCAATGGGACTCGCTGGTCACCGGGCGGCTGCGCTCCGCCATCGTCGCGTGTGTTGACACGCAACGATTTTTGCAGCTTCTGGTCGATCAGACGCAGCCCTTGTTTTCGAGCAGCAGTCATGACGATCCCGCCACGGTCCCGCATTCCAGGGGGGGAGTCGGGTCGCGCGCTACCTCCAAGCCGCCGGGCTGTTCTCGTTTCATACTGGATACGGTCAGTCATGGGGGAGAGGGAGGCGACGACCATTGGAGCAACGCGACGAGATGGCTGCCGAGCATCGTGTCGCATGTCAAAGCTGCGATCTCGCAAGCGTTGCGAACGGTGTTCCTCGTCTTCAAATTATCCGCGACGTACGGGACGGCGGATCGCGTGGCGATGCTGTTAATCGTCGTGGGTGATCGCGTCATCGAATTGTGCAAGCTGTTGCTCTCACGTCCCGCGCCGTTGCTGATGTCGCACGACCTGCATGCCAAGTCAGGCGATGGCCATGGAGGGCGGGGAGGTGACCGCTCCGGCGCTCATCATCCGCTCTCCCCTGACAGTCATCCGGCGACGCTGACGACGACACCGGTTGTTGCGAAGGCAAAAATCAACGCTGCCCGCGAGCTGCTTGAATTTTACGTTGCTTCCTTTCACGAACATCGCCGTCTTTGTGACGCCCATTCGTCCGCGCTGGGTGCCACCGATGAGGGGGATTCGGTAGAGCCCTCGTCGCTCGTCGTGCCCGGTGCGACACCGAAGCGACCCAATAGCGCTCGCCCTACGTCGCTGGGCACGGCATCCCCGCGGCCGGGCACCACAATCACCCCGTCGTCGCCCATGCCGCCCGTTTCGCGCACTCGGTTTACACCCCCACCCTCCCCCGCAACGGCGAGTCACGGCAGTGCCCTGTCTGCCGGTGCCGTGCTCGGCCGACTGGATCTCATCCTCGTGCGCTTGCAGCGACTGGAAACCGTCGTGGACGTGCTGGACCAGTTCGACCGGCTGCGTCCCTGTCGCCAATCCATCGACGGCCTCGTCGAGATTTTGAGCGACTTCGACACGCAAGCCGACCTATTGCAGCATCAAGGAGGAGACTACCTCGATGCTCGCTCTCAGGAGTTTGATCACGCTCTAGCGGACTTCAACGGCGCCGTGGGTCAGCTTTCGGTCCGCCTCGCTAACAGCATCTCGAACGTTGCGACTCCTGCGGATTCTGCCGTGCCCGCAGGCCCCGGCTCGGACGATGCTGGACCTGTTCGGGGACGACCGCAAGCGGTACGCGCCCTGCGAATGTTCGCGGACCTCCGCCGAGCGCTGAAGCACAACGAGAGTCTCTCCTCGGTGTTGGATAGTAACCTCAGCGCCGTGATCACGGCCTTTGGACGAGAGCTCGATAGCGTTCGCGCCCTCTACGAATCGCAAAAAACGTGTTTCCCGGCGCAGCGGAACACTCCGCCCGTGGCGGCGGCGGCCTGCTGGTCACGACAGCTGTTGCGGCGCATCGAGGAGCCCATGACGCTCATTCAACGCGAGGGGGCCCACCTGCTGCTCCGTGACACGGCGGCCCGGCGCGTCGTCAAGCTGTACAACACCATTGCCACGACCCTCGTCGCGTTCGAGCAGCAATACGTTCAGGCGTGGTGCGCCGCCGTCAATGTCACCCGGTCGGGCCTCTCGGCTACGCTACTGGTGTTTGATAAGCCGAGTGCAACGTCGGACCGTCGCGGCGTGTCCGCGGCGGCCGGCCCATCCCCACCACCGTCTGTTCCGCATCGCAGCGGCAGCAGCCGCCGCCAGGGCAGCGGTTCACAATCGAGCGTCAGCAATAGGGACGCCTCATCGCCTCCCACGCATCAGCTCTTCGTCAACTTTGACCCGCAGGTGATGGAGTTGCTCGCCGAGGCGGTTTGGCTGCGAAGGCTCGGCGGTATCATCATCCCAGAAAACGTGCAGCAGCTGTTGCGCAAACGGAGCCAGCTGCTGCACTACGTGGAGGAGCTGCGCGACATTTGCCGACTCTACGCCGAACTTCTGGATCGCGTCGAACCCCAGCTGTGTCACCTGTTCATCGCGCCGGTTCAGCGAGCCAATGTCAGCTTGAACCCTTTGCTGACAACGATTACTTGGCTCTCCGTGCAGGTCCCGGACGCGATTAACCGCGCTCGGATCAGTGTTTCTCGCGAACTTGACTTGGTCAAGCGGTTACACGCTCAATATGACCAGCGCGTGAAACACAGCATCGTCGCCATTGGCGGGGCGCAATGGCTGCCGGCTGCCATCGCGACTCTTTCCACTGGCGCCGAGTGGAACCCTCCGCCAGCGGCCGCGCAAAACAACGCCGACGCCACGGACGCCGCCCAGGTGTCGCCACTTGCCGCGCTCGATGGGTTCGTCGTGCCTCGCTATCGCACCCTTCCGGAAATGGTGCGCGATACGACGGTCCATGCTCGGGCGACCGCGGCACGTATCAACGCTCTGAGCACCGAGGTTGCGGCTGGGTTACACGCCATGCTGAGCGACCTACGAGAGAGCTACTACGAGGCGACCGGCGCGCGAGAGACGCACATCCACGGTTGGCCCCGCGGTGCGCAGGAAGCCGCTCATCCCACGCTCGCCGTGCTGCGGCAGCGCGCCGTCGAGGTTTTCGCGGCGCACGAGCATCAAGTGCACGACGCCGTGTCGCATTCCTTGAACCATTCGATCGCCACCCTTCGCCGAATTTTCGGCTTGTCGGCGACCGGGAAGCCGTCGGCGGAGGGGCAACTGTTTCCGGTCCTGCCGCCGCTGCTCGTGATGCACGTGATTCTGAGGCCGACGGACGGCGGTGGGGGCGCCACCGTGCAGGTGCATCCAAGCGCGTACGACGTGCAGTCCGCCATGAACGCCGTCGCACGGCGCATCGTGCTGTCCACCCGGCTAATCTATCTGTGGTCCTCAAGAGGTCGCACCTCGGCAGTGGACTGCCTGGATGTCGCAGCCGAGCAGCAGCGCCTCCTTCGACAGCAATACGAACGGCGCATGGCCATCCGTGCCGAGCGTGATGCGAGGTCCGATGTCACGTTGCGCACGCTGCATTGTCAACCTGAGGGAACTGTGGCCGGCGGCCGCTCAGGGGCGGGAGAAGACGATGTCCCGGATTTGGACTTTCTGGGAGTGACTGGCGAAGATCATGGCGGCTTTCACACGGAGAGTCAGCCAATGACGTCATCCCACGGCTGGGGTGCGGATGACGACGAGCTCCTCGAGAGCATCGAACACTTCAATGATGATGATGCCGACGTGATCGCCGCGACGCCACCCGCGAACAACAACCACCAACAAGCGCCGCACGACAGCAAGCGGAATACGCCATCACGTGCGATCTCCGCCGCCCCTTCCACACAGCTGGTTGCGTGCGGGCCACGCTCCGTCTACCCAGTCGTGGGGAAACAGCGACTTCTAGCCAAGTCGCTCCTGCAGCTTCTTGCGCTCCGTGCCACGCTGCAACGCCACTACGATTTTGTGATCCAAAATCATCCCGTCGCTGACCTGGACTTAGGCGCCCTCTTCACCGGGGCGGACAAAGCCTCCGCCGTGTTAGAGTTCGCTCAGCGGCAGCCTCCCCCGTCGCCGGAGGAATACGAAGAACGCATGAAAGCAATGCGCAAGTGTGTGCTGGACATGGAAGACGTCGCTCGCGGTGGGACAACGACGTCGCCGTTTGCTTCAGCCTCGTCGGCCAGTGGAGGGGGTGGCAGCCACCCCGCGCAATTGTTTCCCATTTTAGATGGAGTCGCGTTGGTCAGTTTTACAAAGTTGACGAGTAGCGTGCGGCAGGAGGCGGCGGATTGGATAGAATGCCTCGGGCATGAGCTGTGCAGCGCCGCACAGCGATGCCTCTCCGCGGTGGTGCATCGCCTTGAGGACTGTCGAGGCCGCGTGTCACGCCCGCTGGTGTCCCTCGCGGATGTCGTGACCGCCACTTCCGCCTTGAAAACGACGCGATCCTACGAGGGCGAATGCGACGAGCACATGCGCTTCATCTCCGCGGCCCATGACCTGCTCCAGCGAATGGCACTTCCCATCCCGAAGGAAGATCTAGAGCTGTCCGACGCGGCGACGGCGGCTCGCGCGGCCCTCGTGACAAAGTGCAACGAAACCCAGGAGACGCTCTTTCGGTCGCTTGGAACATTCCGAGAGATGCTGCGCGGGGAAAGCCTCTCCCTACTCTCCACGGTGCAGATACTCTTCACGGACTATCGCGCGAGCGGGTTGATCCAAGGTACGGCGATCGTCGGTGGCCATGGTGTGGCATCGACTGGTACGTCGTCGCCGCCGCCGCCGACTGCAACGGCGGCCAGGAGCGTGACGACCGTGCCTAGTGCAACTTCAGCGGCCTCCTCGTCGTCTTCGTCGTTGCGCCTCTCCGTTTCCCCACGTCTGGCAAACGAACGACTGCAGCACTTCCAGAGACAAATCGACGAAGCCGTTCGGAAGCTTCAGCACCTGAATGTGGTGGCGACTTTGTTCGGCACCGACGTCGCGGCGCTGATGGGTGACGTGCGGAGCATCATAGGAGCCGTCGACGATGCGGGGGCGCTGAGCTCACCGCTGCTAGCGGCAACGTCATCGCGCACGTTAACGACGAACGGCGGCGCACAGCCGCCAAGCGGCAACGTTGCTGCGTTAGGACCATTTTCTCGACTCTTCGTGCTGCAGCGCGAGGCCTCCTTACTCTCGCAGCTGTTCACCTTTTATCAGGACGTCGCGATGACCGTTCAACACGTTGGCGAGCAAGTATGGTTCGAAGCAGATTTTCAGTCCGTCGAGCAAGCGACGCACGGTTTTGTCGAACGCTGCGCCGCGCTTCCGCGAGCCCTCCGTGACTTCCCAGCCTATCAGGACGTGAAGCGGGTCGTCGACAACCTTTCTTTTTCCGTGCCATACCTCAGCCGGTTGCGAGACCGCTCCGTCCGCCCACGGCATTGGGACGCCCTTTGTCGAATTTGCAACGCGACGATTGATCCCAAAAGCCCGGATCTGCGGTTAAAGCAGATGCTGGACATCCGACTTGCAGATCATGTAGCGGAACTTGAAGAGCTGCTGACATCAGCGTCAAAAGAAGCGGACATCGAAATCAAGCTTTCCCGTGTGGCCGATGAATTTGCCGCGCGGCCAATCTTCTTGGCGCCGTACAAGAATCGCGGACTCCTGTTGCTGCGAAGCGACTCGACCGCTCAACTACTGCAAGACTTAGAAGACGCCCAGGCGCAGCTGTCAACGCTGTCGAGCAATCGTCACAACGAGTTTTTCCGTCGCGACATTGCGCAATGGGCGAAAAAACTTGCCAACACTCAAGCCAAGATCGAAGATTGGCTCTCGGTCCAGCATGCCTGGGCCCACATCGAGGCCATCTTCAACGACACGCAGGACATCGCCAAGGAGATGCCCAGCGAAGTCAAGCGCTTCACCATGATCGATCGTTTGTGGGTTCGGATCATGCAGGCTGCCGCGGCGCAGTGCTGCTCCCCTCCGCCGGTGGGGCTGCAGACAGCGCCTCCATCCATCGTCAGGTTTTGTGCTCCGGGGGAGCTGCTTTCCAACACGCTGCCCCACATGGCGTCTTACGTGGAGCTGTGCCAGAAGAGTCTTGCGGGATACATGACCTCCAAGCGTGCCAGTTTTCCGCGATTCTTCTTTCTTTCGGACGCCCAGCTGTTGGATATTTTGGGACGCGGCGCGGATCCTCGCAACATTGTTCCGCATTTGCTAAGCGTCACGAGCAACGTTCTATCCCTCACCTTCAACGCCGCGTCCCAAGCCACCGAGTGGCAGAGCACCGAAGGCGAGAGCGTCCGTTTCGTGTCGCCGTTGAACGCGCAGCCGGGAACCGACATTGTCACTTGGCTGACGCGACTCATCGACGCACTGCGCCGCACCATGCGCACAATCACGGTCCGACTTCAGGACGACGTGGTGAAGCGGTTCGGCCAATGGAGCACCGGCTCTGTGGGTGATGCGGCACTGTCGCTGTCGTCGCCGGCCGCCGCCGCTAGCGATGGGCAAGGCGGGGGCGGATCACCACGTGAAATTCTACAGTTCATCAACGCATTCCCCGGGCAGCTCAGTCTTCTTGGGTTTCAACTCCTGTGGACCGCGGATGGTGAGTCGCTGCTACTCGGCATTCGGAGCCAGGATAAGCAAGCGTTGTCTAACCGAGTGCTCCGCCGGGGGAAATCCCTCCTCGACGCCATGGTTGCCCTGTCCAAAGATTCTGGGCTTTCCAGCCTGAATCGAACACGCCTCGAGACGATCATCACAATCCAGGTCCACCAACTCGACTGCATCGTGGCGCTTGTCCGAGCCGGCAAGCGCCTCAGCGGCCCCACGGACTTCGACTGGTTGCGGCATTTGCGCTGCGTGTGGCGCGGTGACAAGGCAGAGGTGGTCGTCGGCGTCGCGGATACGGAGCTTCCATACGGCTACGAATACATCGGCTCCGTGGAGCGCCTCGTGGTGACGAGTCTGACGGACCGAATTTACATCAGTTGCCTTCAGGCGATGAGCATGGGCTTCGGTGGAGCGCCAACGGGGCCCGCAGGGACAGGGAAGACCGAGACCACGCGCGACCTCGGCCGCGCTTGCGGACGCTACTTCCTGGTCATCAACTGCAGTGAAATGCTATCCGTGGACGCGATGGGTCGTTTCATCCGGGGCGTCGCGCAAAGCGGCAGTTGGTGCGGCTTTGACGAAATCAACCGCATCGACATCGGCGTGCTCTCGGTGGTCGCGTCGCAAATTGCGTCCGTGTTTTCCGCAAGGCGCGACCGACGGTCGGAATTTGTGTTCACCGATGGTGCCATGGTGCCCTTGGACAAAGATTGCGCTCTGTTTATCACAATGAATCCCAACTACGCCGGGCGCACGGAACTGCCGGAGAACATGAAGGCACTGTTCCGATCGGTCGCCGTGGTCGTCCCGGACATGCTGTCCATCGTACGGGTGCGCCTCTCGGCCGCCGGATTTCAGGACGCGGGGGAGCTCGCGCGGAAACTGCACTTGCTCTATTCGATGAGCGGTGAGCTGCTGTCGAGCCAGACGCAATACGACTTCGGTCTGCGCAACATCTTGTCGGTGTTGCGCTCCTGCGGTCCCGCACTCCGCAATGCGACGTCCTCGACACCGGATGAAGCCAAAGTATTAGTCACCGTGATGCTGAGCATGAATCTGTCCAAGCTACTCGACAAGGATGCGACGCTCTTATTGGACCTCACGCGCGACATTTTTGGACCTGTCGTGAATGTGCTCAAGGCGGGAGGCGCTAGTGCCAACGGTGGAGGTGGCATGGCGGCCATCGCGCTGGCGGCCACCGCGCCTTCCGACGATCCCCGGTCGCAATCCTTGATCCAAAATATTCGAGCGGAAGCGCAACGCATGTCCTGGTTGCTGCCCCCCATCTTCCTGCATAAGGTGACCCTGCTCGTGGATCAGTGGCGCGCGCGTCACGGCTTGTGCGTCATGGGTCCTGCCCTGGCGGGGAAGTCTGCCATCGTCGCGCTCGCCTACGCAGGTCTACATGGCAGTCGATCCTCCGCTGCCGATCAGCCCGGCCGTCGCGCCGTCACCGCCACCTCAACGTCGACACCGCTCGTTGCGATGAGTCAGTTCCGGTGCAATCCAAAGTCGCTCACCGCCGCGGAGTTGTTCGGATCGTTCGATGCCAAAACGGGGGATTGGACGGATGGCGTATTCGTGACCCTCTGGCGAAAGGCAACGCGGGCTGCCGCCAACGCTTCTGCGGCGTCGCATGGGAATAGCGGTGACAACGGCCCGAGTGGCCAGTGGCTCGTGATGGACGGTCCAATCGACTCGATTTGGATTGAAAATCTCAACTCTGTCTTGGACGATACCCGTATGTTGACGCTCGCGAACGGTGACCGGCTGACACTGCCAAGCACGATGAAACTGATCTTTGAGGTCGATCAGTTAGCGCAAGCGTCGCCCGCGACCGTTTCGCGTCTCGGCCTCGTGTACGTGTCCGCGGACGCGTTGTCGTGGCCTCCCATCGTCGAGTCGTGGGCGAACCGCATGAAACAGAGCGTCGCCACGTTCCTGGCCCAATCGCCTGGTGCTGGTGGATCCTCGCCGCGCACAGCGCATTCAAGTAGCAGCTTCGGGTCAAGTGGCGGCGCCGCGAGCTCCGCGCTGGCTCGGCTCGCCAACGACGCCAAAGAGGGCATCGATGGGATTGCAGCCATGTTGCTCGACTATCTCGGCCCCTTGTGTGCCAAGGTCGAGGGGATCGTCAACCAGTCGGCATCGTCGGAGGCAGGCACAACCCAACCGTCCACGGTGACGAATCGAGCAGCGAAGCGACCCGTCAACGCGGCGGGAACCGCGTCCGGTGGCAACAGTCTTGGCGTGCCCGAGTCCAGTTTGGGTAGCTTCGTGGCCAACAACTGCACGATGATCCTCACGGCGCTGCTCACATCTCCATCGAGCGCCCAGGCGGTGATGGCCGCGATTGGCGATGCGCTTGCCGCCGCTCGAGTCGCCACCGCCGCGCTCCTCGTCGCGGTCGCCGCGTATTTGCCTTCCGACGACCACCGGCGGCTCATGCATGCCGAGGTGCTCGCCCTCGCCTCGCGCGGTGTCCGCGGCTCCGCGTCAAACAGCAGCGACGCGTCAGGATCGGCGAGGGCCACCCCATCGCCTGGCACGAACAGTCTTTCAGCACGGCCGGATGCCTCATTGTCGATCAGCCTCGACGCTGGAAGTGCCCTGCTGCTGCCACCTGTTTTTTACGCGTCAAACGGCGCCGTCAAGGCAACGAGCAATGGTCCGTTCACAGTGTTCGATTTCTTCGTGGACACGACAGAAGGAAGTCAGTGCGCCTGGACGTCATGGTCGCAGGGATCCGAGCGCGACGTCACATTGCACCTACCCGCGACGTGGTGCGGCAACAACAAAGGCGAGAAAGGCCGGCGGCTGCAACCCATGCGGGGAGGCTCCTCGGGCGCGTCCATGGTGCGCACGTCGCTGCAAGCGGCAGGGGGTGCGTCACCCGCGAGCCTTCCGCCCATCCTTGCCCTGAGCAACGGCTTCGTCCTCACGCCGCATTTCAGCCGCCTCACGCAGCTCTTGCGGCTGTTTCTGTCCGCCTCGCTTCCCGTGTTAGTGGTTGGGGCAGCCGGAACGGGCAAGTCCAAAGTCGTCACGCACTGTCTAGCGTCATCGTTTGACGCCAAGACGGTGCTCACCAAACAGCTCACCTTCTCATACGCGACCACGCCTAGGTCGTTCGTCAGCGTGCTGTTCGGCGCGCTCGAAAAGACAACCACCAACGCTTATGGCCCAGGAACGTCCCGTCAACGAGCGATTGTCTACATCGACGACTTGCATCTCCCGGCGAGCAACGTCTGGGGTGACCAGCCGACCAACGAGGCGGTCAGGCAACTCATGGAGGACCGGGGCAGCTTTGTTCCAAAAAGCCAGCTCGGTTCCGGATCTGGTAAAGGCACTTCGTCGCAAGCCAATGGCAAGGGCAACTCCTCGGCCAACCTCGCGATGGACTGGGTTCCCGTGGCCGCGACGTGTCTGGTCGCGACGATGAAAACCGCGGTGTCCGTTGCCACGGGGGGTGGCGGAGGGGACGGCATCCCCAGTCGCCTGAAGAGGCACTTCGCCATCGTCGATGCCACGATGCCACCCGCGGACAGCATCGAAGCGATCCTGAGCGCTCAAGTCAAGAACCTACTTTCGCCGGCCAATGGCTTTTCGGGGGCGTTGGCGTCGGACGAGTTGGCGACCAGCATGGCCAAGGCGTCCGTTGCTGTGTTCAACTTTGTCGCGGCTACATTCAAACCCACACCCGTTGAGTTTCACTACATATTCACACTGAAAGACCTGTCGCGTCTTTTCGCTGGGCTGTGCCTGGCAGCGAACCCGACTCGTCTCGCTTCCGTGGCCCACGTGGCGGCGCTATTAACGCACGAACTTCTGCGCACATTCGGCGACAGACTAGTGACTGACGCAGCTGTGTTGCAGCTCTCGCGTCATATCGTTGCCACCGTCGACGCCGCACTCAAGCCCCCGTCGACGTGGACGACTCTGGTGAACGCGGATCCAGTGGCGTCGTCCGAGTCGACTGGCCAACGCGGCGCGGCGCTCGGGAAGCCATGGACGGCAGTGGACCTCATCGTGGGCGGGGCCGACGACCGCGGGGACGACGACGAAGCCAGCGCCGACGGCGGTGCACCGGAATCGCCGGAAGAGCGACTTGCGGCAATGCGACGTTTATTCGGCGCGGCCGCGCTTGAGGGCACTGCGGTCGTGACGACGCGAACGGGTGTCCGATTCAGCGCCGGTCAGGCCACCACGGTTTCGGATAGCCGGTACCGGGTGTACCAGCCGATCAGCGACGTCGCCGAGGCCGCCAAAGCCATGCAGTCGCGGCTCACAGGCCTTGCAGAGGGACCCACCAACGCGATATCGTCCGCCGCGTCGGAGGTGTCATCACTCGTGTGGTCCGACTTCTTCACCCGTCACTTACTGCGTGTCGCCCGAGCGCTGGATGCGTATCGGGGGCATGTCCTAATGATCGGCGTGGGCGGCAGCGGCAAACAGTCGCTGGCGAAGTGCGCGGCGTGCCTTCTCGGGCACCGGCTCGTGAAGTTGCGCTCTTCGGTCTCCATGCCGTCGGCCTTACCCGCTGGCCCAGCCGCCGCAAGCGGCACCGCCGACGACAGCAATGCGGAGTAACAGGGTGGTGCGTCATCGGGGGGTGCAAAAGGGGGCGGCGCGGCCCTCTCCGCATTGCAGGAGGACCTTCGGGAGGCGTTCCGCACCGCCAGCCTCGGGGTTCCCGTCACGTGCGTCATCTCCGACGGGGATGTGCAAGCCGAGGACAACGTCACCCAGGAGGCCATTGCCATGCTGCTCGCCACTGGGGAGCTGCCGGCGGTCTTCACGCGTGATGATTTTGACGCCTTGTTGGAGGAGATGCGTCACCGCCTCGGCAACTTAGACTCATTGCCGCTGTCTCCCTCCGCGGTGTTCACCGACCTCGTCCGGGACCACCTTCACGTCGTGTTGTGTTGCAGCCCCGCCGGGAACCAGCTCCGCGAGCGGGTGCGCCGCTTTCCGTCGTTTTTGCTTTCCACGAGCGTTCTGTGGTTCCCGCCGTGGCCTAAGTCGGCGCTGCGCGACACTGCGCGAGTGAGGCTCAAGCCGTCTGCCGCGGTTTCGTCTCCCGTTTCCTCACCGGCAACGACGAGCATCGCGCGGAACCTGGAAGTCCTGGCGGAGCACAGCGCCACGGTTCACGTGGAAGCTTTTGCCCTGGCGGCTGAGTACTCCCTTCAGCGACAGCGGCACGTCTTCACCACGCCGCAGAACTTTCTGGAGTTTCTGTCCATCACCGGGAAGGTCTACGATGCACGTCGCCTCGAGCTCGACGCAGAACTGTCAGCCGTGACGAGCGGCGTTCGCCGGATGGACGAGGTGTACCGTGGTATCGCGGACATGAAGGTGCAGCTGAACGAGAAGCGACTGCACATTGTTCAGTCGGCGACAAAGCTGGATGCGTTACTGGTCGAAATTCAGAGTATTCAGGCGGTCGCGCTGGCCAAGACGGCGCAGGTCGAGGCCGTGAGGAACAAGTGCAAGGCGCAAGCCGATCTTATTCAAGTGGAAAAGAATGAAGCCGATATGGGGCTCGCGGCCGCGCTCCCTGCGCTCCAAGCGGCGGAGGAAGCATTGCGCACGATCCGCAGCGACGACATTGGCGCGGTCAAGAAGTTCCAGACGCCCCCCATGATGGTCCGTCGCATTATGGATGGCGTGCTGCTGCTGCAGCGCGGACCTATCGACGTCGTGCAGTGGGACCGCGACGAGCGGGGTCAGACCATCCTGCGCCCGAGTTGGGCGTCCGCGAAGACGATGATGTCGGATATGCACTTCTTGCAGCACCTGATGCAGTACAACAAGGACGCCGTGACGCCGGAGGAGGTCGAGCTGCTGCAACCGTACTTGAGGGCGGAGGACTTTACCGCCGATCGCGCTCGAGTGTCGTGCGCGAGCCTCGCCGGACTCTGCACATGGATTCGCTCCATGGTCGTGTATCACCACATCGCCAAGTCCATTCTGCCCAAGAAGGAGCGAGTGCGTTTAGCGGAAAAGCAACTTGCCGTCGCGTTGACCAAATTGAAGGCCGCAGAAGACGACCTGGCGCGCGAGGAGCAACTGCTCACCGAGGTTAGAGGCAAGTATGACGCTGCTCAGCAAGAGCGCGTGGCGCTAGAGGCGGATGCCGACGTCACTCGTAGACGGCTAGAGACGGCCGAAAATCTAATTTCCGGCCTCGCCGAAGAAAAGCACCGCTGGGCGGCGACGGCGCAAGAGTGCGAGCTCAAAATCGCGCGTCTCGAAGGAGACAGTATGCAATGCGCCGCGTTCCTCGTCTACGGCGGTCCGCTTGACGTCAACAACCGACGCGAGCTGTTACACAGGACGGCGCGAAGCATGAAGCATCTCGGCGTGAAGTTCACCGAGTCGCTCCCCTCGCCTGAATCGATGCTCGCGTCGGCGGATGAAGTGTCTCGGTGGCATGTCGGTTACGGTCTCCCTCACGATGCCCTTAGCGTGCAAAATGCAACGCTTTTGGCACGCATCGACAAATACCCGCTTCTGATTGATCCTCAGTGTCAAGGCAAGCAATGGGTGGTGCAAACAACCGTTCCCGCCGAGCGGCTGATCTTCACGACTGTCTCCTCCGCGCAGTTTGTTGCCCAACTGGAGCACGCGCTGACGAAGGGACTCACCTTGGTGGTGGAAGACCTCGAGTCCGATCTCTCAGGTCAGCTGCTCCCTATTCGCCATATTCTTTCCAGGCAGTTTGAACGGTCGTATGACTTGGAGTCCAACGCATGGATCAACGTGACATCGTTGGACGCCGGTCGCGAAGTGGTCGTGCACCCTTGCTTCAAAATGATACTCTGCACCCGTCACGTCGCTCCCGTATTCACCCCGGAGCTCTTCGCGCAAGTGCTCATCGTGGAGTACGGCGTGACGCGTCGCGGCCTCGAAGATCAACTGCTTGGCGTCGTGATCTCTCACGATAAGGCGTCACTCGAACGCGACCGTGCCGTTGTGCTCAAACGAATTCAAGATTGTCGTGCCACGCTGCGCACATGCGAGGAACAGCTCTTGAAGCGATTGAACGCGGCGGTCGGCAACCTTCTCGATGACGACGAGCTCGTGTCGGTCTTGCACAACATCAAGGCGAAGGCGATCGATGTCGCTGAAAAGTTGGCCGAAGCCGTCGCCACCGACCGCGACTTGGAATGCGCACGCGAAGAGTTCCGCCCCATCGCCGCTCGCGGCGGGTCCCTGTTCGTCGCTCTGATGAACATGCGCGTCGTCCACTCCGTGTACGTGACCTCGATGCAGTCGTTCATGTCGTTGTTTTCCGAGCAGCTCGACCGGGTCCCGTCCCACGCGACGGTGCCAAAGCGCGTGGCGGCGGTGGTCGAATCGCTGACCGCCGCGGTCATGCAACGGCACGTCGTATCGTTTTACAACTCAGCCAAGCCCATTTTTGGACTCTTTACCGCGGTCGGAATCGACCTCGAACGTGGCGCGACCTCCGACGCCTGGGTTTCGCTCTTGTACCGTGGCCCTTCCGCCGCCAACGTGGATGGAGAGGCATGGCGTCATTTACTCGGTCATTGCTCGTGGCTGTCCGAAGAGAGTGCCCAGTTTCTAGTCTTTTTTTCCGCGCGCCAGCGGCCGGCGGCAGGGGTGCAGCTGCATCCGGTGCTGCAGAGAGTGGCGCAGTTCGCCCAGACGTCGCCGACAGAATGGCAGCGCTGGTCCGACGGTGTCGCGCCGGAGACGCAGCCGCCGCCGCTGCCTCCGGGCACCACGCCATTATCGCCCTTTGAGATGTGTCTGCTCGTCAGGTCGCTCCGTCCGGACCGCTTTCTCGCCGCCGTGGACCTGTACACCACGGCGACACTCAAAGCCCCTCTGCAAGCGTTCGCGCGCGTAAATTTCAGCGACGTTGCAGCCGAGTGTGCCGCCACCAACCCCATTCTCTGTTTGCTAGCCGAAGGCGTCGATCCCACGTCGTCGATCGAAGCTGCCGCGCGAGCGGCCAAGGCGCAACTTCTGATCGTGTCCATGGGCAGCGGTCAGGAGCACCGAGCCCGGTCGAGCCTCGCTCAGGCAGCGGCAATGGGGTTGGGAGAGTCGCAACCTTTGCTGGCGGCGGCAGGAGCCGGAGCCAGTAGTGGAACGAGCGGTGGCGGTGCCGTGCACTGGCTCGTGTTGCAAAATGTTCACTTGAACATCGCCTTCTGCTTGGAACTCGCCGAAACATTGCGGGACCTGCGCAGCAAAGGCCGCGCGCCACCAGGATTCCGCCTATGGTTGACGAGCGCGGCAGACCCTAAGCTGCCAGTCGCCTTGTTGCAGCAGTGCCTCCGCTTGAGCGACGAGCCACCTCGCGGCGTGCGCGCGGGACTGCATCGCGCGCTTTCCGCCATCTCGCAAGACCAGCTCGACGGATTGGGCAACAAGGAGTGGCGCTCGGTGATGTTCGCGTCCGGCTTGATCCACACGGCCTTGATCGAGCGACGCGGCTTCGGGCCCCTAGGATGGGCGCACCCGTACGAATTCACGTCGCAAGACGTGCAAGCGGCGATGCTCTTCCTCTGCAGTCTGAACTTCGCCTTCTACGAAACAAAAGCGACGTCGGCGCAGGGCCGCGGAGGGACCGCGAGCATTCCATGGAAGGCGGTGCAGTTCATGCTGACCGAAGTGCACTTCGGCGGACGCATCACCGACGACTTCGACAAGCGAGTCATCGACGCGTATGCTGAGAAGTGGCTGAACGACGGTCTTACCTCGGCAGCAAAGTTCGAATTCGCGCCGGGCATCGCCGCCTTTGATGCGAAGTCCACTGCGGCTTATCACGACGTGCTCGACGGTTCGTCCATTGTGGATTCCGATGAGTCGTCGGTCGCAGCTTGCGGGTTCTTCGCGAGCGCCACTGCCTCGCGCAACGTTCGGTTGGCGAGGCAAACATTCCGGATGTTGTGGTCCGCCGCCGTCGCCAACAGCGAGGGGAGTGGGCCGCAAGGCGCGACGGGCGACGCGACAAAGGTCCCTCCGTCGGGTGGTGGTGCTGATGGGGGGATGGGCGATGCGGGGGCGGGCGTCGTGGTGGAGCGCTTCGCTGCAGCGTCCGTGGTGTGTCGAGAAATCATTACGATGCTACCGCCACTGCCGCCGAGCGACGCCGTCGTGCCAACTGTCACAGCCATGGCAAGGCCGCGTACCAGCAGCAGCGCTCGCCGAGATGGGGCGGGGGCGCCCGGTGGCGACAGTGCCGCGCTCGGGCAGAGCTACCGCCAGGAGGTCGACCGATTGACTCTCATTGTGCGGCTCGTCGATCGTGACTGCCGCGATGTCCTGGCTGCGGTTGCTGGAACAGCCGCTCTGAGCAGCGCCGTCAGCGACACGCTAGACCTCCTCGTCAGCCGCACGGTGCCCCAGGCATGGCTGGCGGTGTCTTGGCCGGTCGATGCGCTAGGGACATGGATGTCGGGGCTGAAAGCGCGCGCGGAGCAGCTGCACCAATGGTCGAACCCGCGCGGCGGAAGTCTTCGAACGTTTTGGCTCCCAGGATTCTTCTTCCCGCGTGCCCTGATGGCCTGCATGCGACAGGATCTCTACCGCACGACCTCCGCTTCCGGAGGCGCCACCGACGGCTTTCAACTTGACAACTACTCGCTAAGGTTCGACGCTACCCGATATGCCTCCCCAGAGGCGCTTCCCGGACCATCGCCGGTGATCGACGGTGGGTCGTCGTCGACCTGGAATGCCGGAGCCGTGGGTGGCGGAGGGGACTCGAGCTGTTACTTCGTCCACGGGTTGCAGCTCGAGGGGGCCGCGTGGGACCGCGAGGCCCTCTGCCTGACGGCGCCACCGCCGCGGCAGACGAGCTGCCCCCTGCCCGTGATTCGAGTCAGCCTCATCGACAACGGCGCGGCGTCTGGTGGTGGTGGGCTTCATGCGGCGCCCAACCCGTCGTCGGGAGGTGGCGGTGGTCACTCCGTTTCTCAGCAGGCATCGTCATCATCCCGCCACCACCACGGCTCGGCGGCGATGTACACGTTTCCGTGCCCGGTGTACCAGTCGAGCCGCCGAACCATGGCGCAGCATGTGGTCGACGTGCCGTTGCGCTGCAACCAGCCGCCAGGAGTGTGGACCCTCGCGGGCACGGCCGCCGTGTTGAACGTGTCCAGTCTGTGACCTCCCGCATGGGTTTATTGCGACCCCCAGTCGGTTTCAATTTCGCGGAGATGTCGTCGATTCGTCCATTCCTCCTTTATCACTCTGAGAGATGAATGGAAAATGAAGAGAGAGAGAGAGAGAAGACATCGAGTCGTGAAAGGTGTCGGAATATATAGTAGAGGGGGGTGCACACCGCCACAATATGCTGGCGTGGGGCCAAACATCTCCAGTGACCCGTGTAGAACGCGCCATGGCACTCTCATGGCCTACCCGGCACAAGTCAACCAGACCTTCCCTTCTTGGTCCTGCATTGTGAAGCCCTTGTGGTCCTTTCTTGTTGAGGCGTGGACACCAGAAAGGAAAACAGAGGGAGGGAGAGGGAGCTTGGGAAGGCAATTATTATCGTTGCCATCTATATGTCATCGGGCGATGCCGACCCTCGTTCGGGCCCGTCGACGGTGCTGAACATGAGCGTGGTCGCCATGAACGCCGGCCTGGCGCCACTCGATTCCGCCTTGTCAGCCGCGGAGCAGCAGCAGCGCGACACATTGGATCGTTTGGCCGTCGCACATGCAGGCGCCGCTGCGATCGATAACGCCGTTGCACAGGCGTCGCGGACGTTCAACAAACTCCCGGTCTACACGGAGAAGCTGTCTCGGTTGGCGTCCGGCATCGCCACCCTGCAGGGAAACGCCCGAGCCGTGAAGGAGTTAGCCTGCCGTGTGGGCGACGACATCCTGTTGCACAATAACACCATTGGGTCACCGCGCCACGCCGAGTTGGAAGCGGCGCTCGAGGCAGCTCGACGCGCCTCCCGCGTTCCGTCTACGTCAGCGGGTGCCGCGGTAACATAGTCTCGAGTCGGGTCCACTCAGGCCCGATTCTTCTGTCAATGTGCGGATTGGACCTTCACGGAGACTCTTTCGAAAGAGGCTGATAAAAGCACACCCAAAGCGGATGTGCTGTCGTTGCCCTCTCTCTCTCTCTCTCTCTCTCTCCTCTCTCTCCCCTCTCTCGTCGTGTGTGATCAGATTTATTCATTGATTTTTTTTAATGGCTCGGTATTCGGTCTGTTGCCTAGCTATTTTGGGATTGGCGCTGCTGGCGACGGGCGTGACCGCCGGTTACGACGACGACAACTGGCGGGAGCCACTCAGAGGCCCCTTCAATGGCCGTCAAATGAAGTCGGCCGAGGAACTCCAGGGTCTGAACGCCGACGGAACGTTCAATCACGAAAACGAACCCGAGCAGCCTAACCACGCCATTCGAAACGGCAATCTGGATGGCTCGGCAGGATGGAACCCGACGAAGCGTACTGGCGTGCGGAAGAAGCACAGCCGCAGCCGCTCGGGCGGGGCAGAGTTCGGTGGCATTCCTGACATGTCGCCGGAACTGCGGAAGCAGCAGCGCAGCCGCCACCCCGAGAAAGAGTTCGCCGACGGCGACTTCGATGGCATCCCCGTCGGCACGTCCAGCATGGGCAGCAAGGCGCCCACGCCAAACAAGTGCGTCACGGCATCCATGCGCGTGTGCGGCAACCGCGTCATGCAAGAAAATTTCGCCATGTTTTCCTTGTGCGTCTACGAGCAACGAGAGAAGCTGGGTGGTCAAGATTGCGTGGAGTGGGCCTCCCATCCGGAGCCATGCTTGCAGGACATGGAAAAGTCGTGCCAAAAAATGAACCCTCCTTCGACGACTAGCTGTCTGATGAAGAAGCAAGGACAGCTCTCCGACTACTGCCGCAATAGCCCGTTTTTTCAGTCGCTGGTCCAAGGCTTTGAAAACTTCAACAAGAAGGCAAGCGCGGATCCCAATTTCATGAGTGGCGCACGGAGGGGCGACGAGGATCGCTTCGCGGACGGTGCGCGGCGCGAGGGTCGACCGCGACGTGATGGCCGCATGACGGATTCATTGCAGCTGCCCAAGTCCGGACCGAAGACGGATCTGCCCGATAATGCCGATGTGGTTCCCGACAAGCCTGAGTACCACCCGATGATGGACTTGTAGCCCCACACACACGAAAACCCCCATCCATCTGGGTCGAAACGAAAACTCAATCTGTGCGCTTCACCGGCAACGCGTCGTAACCGGCAGTGTTGGCTTTGCAACGAAAAAAAAAGGGAGGGGGAGGGTCATGGCCTGATGCTAACCAAAAGCTCGATGGACGGCTTGCTCCCCCGGTATCGGTTTGTTGTTTCCCTCCTGTCAGGTTTACTCTCCGTCGTGGGGGGGGGGGGGGGGGGGGGGGGGGGGGGGGGGGGGGGGGGGGGGGGG
>ERZ1292630.981-Hain-H41-02um-R3-981-length-28736-cov-8_pt1 | contig 28736 bp, 17 predicted proteins | sample MGYA00564408_ERZ1292630 | MGnify/ENA primary metagenome ERZ1292630 (study PRJEB36523, sample SAMEA6512641) | groundwater metagenome | collected 2019-01-08 | study: AquaDiva: Metagenomics assemblies of 32 groundwater samples
TGACATATCCACGGACATGCGACTTGGAGTCGACGTTGCGAACTGTTGCGATATCACGGGGGGGGGGCGCCAATTTTTCCTTCCCACCCCCTTCGGTTGACGCGCTTTAAAACATGTGGATATGGATTTGAGTGACCCGAACGTCGCAATAGGGTTGGTGGAAGAAACAGCAACGACACGCGCTCACAGACACACCGTTCGAAACACGAGACCATCCCATCAGCGCGCACAGTCCCCCCCAGTTTCGCGAAAAGCGTTGATTTTTGGGGGCCCCCGGATAGGTCATTTCTTTGCCGCGGCCGCCGCGGCGAGTGCATTTGCCTTGTCGACGGCGGCATCCAGTTCCTCGCACTCCTGCTGAACTTCCTTGGCGTTGTCAAGTTCGTCCACCGAGTAGGCGTTCAACAGGTGACTCTTGGCCACAAGGGCCTCGTTGAGCAAACCGCTATGGCGAAGCGCCTTGACAATGGTAAACAGGGCCTTCCTGCACGTCGGCTGAATGGCACAGGCTTGCCGACCGGCGTCCACGGCGCCAGCGTAGTCGCTACGCTTGAGCCGGAGGACGGAAATGTTCGTTAGGGAGATGACTTGTTGCTCCGTCACCTCTCGGATAAAGTCGCCTGGCCAATCGGGAGCGGCCGTCAGCAGCGTCAAGGTGTGTGCGTAGTAGAGCTCGGCGCAAAAGTATTCCTGCGCGTCAAAGTGGCGGCGACCTTCCGACTTGTACCGATTGAACGCGTCGAGACGTTCCTTGGGGGTGAGACGGCAGCGGAGCTGGGCCGCTGGCGACGGCGACAATGCGCGACGGTCGAACAAGCGATCGGGCTCCTGTTCGCCAGCCTCTTCTGTGACGAACAACGTGGCCTCAAGGCCACTCGCGAGATCCACGACGACCACGGAGTCACCCGAATCCATTGTCAGTAACGCCACGACGGCCCACTCAAGCGCACCCGGAAGTGGCTTGCCGACGACGTAGTTCTTCAGACTATCGGCCTTCCGGGCCATGCCCGTGACGAGATCGTGCGGACGGTATAAGAACGTCACGTTCGAACCTACCATCACGCGGGGTCCGGTCCCTTTGACTTGGACGAATTTGATCAGCTTCGGGTAACTGCGACTTGGAATGGGGCTTGCGAGCGACACCGCATGAACGTGCATGTCGACGAATAACGAGGAGGTCGGAAGGAGCGTGTGATGAATCGCCCCGGAACCAAAGGGATGAAGCGTCAGTGCTGGTAGGTAAAAGATCGCTCGCGATCCTGGCGTCATGGATTGCAACGCCACGTCGAAGCCGAGGCCCAGCGAACTGCGCCCGAGGACGATTTGTTCCTTGGCTTCGGTGGAGGAAATAAACCGGATCTTCGAGGCTGCAATGGCCTGCAACGCCGCAGGCGCACCCGGAAACAGGTTGATGGAATCGGGACCACGGGGCCCACTTGAGGCTCGCGCAGTGCGTGCGCTCCGGCGGGTGCTGGAGGCCGGACGATGGTGGACTTCATCGGATTCGGACTCCGACGACGAGTCCGACGACGACGACGAGCTGGAGGAATGTTGTCTGACGGCGTCTTGCGACTCGGGGTCCACGCGAGGAATGGCAGCTGCTGAGTAGCATGAGTACGAGCACTGCACCATCCGAGGCGGCTCGTCGGTGCCGGCGGGACCCAAGGCCGCGATGACGGCGTTGAAGTCCATCGGCCATGTCCCGGTCGCGACGACGGCCATGGTGGCGGACGCCGCGGACGCGCCACTGGTGGACGGCGGCGGCGCAATGGACCACTTTAGGACCCCACTGAGTACTTCCTCTGGGCGCTTGCAGCCCGCCGCTTCGGCTGCGTCGAGGGACAGGAGCAAATTATTCACCTGAGGAGCGACCACAGAAGGCGGCGGGACGAGCGGGTTCACCGGCGGAGCGCTGGAAGCGGCCATATGTTTTTTTGCTATGTGCAGAATGCGATAGATTGAATCGAATGCCTAAGGAATCGGTGGCTCGTAGGAAGGGTAATAAGAATCCTTTGTGATCACAGGATAGACATATCGTTTGCTTGGCATTTCAGTTTCGGGAGTGATAATCAAAGCGACGAGCGGTGGGCATGGGCCGTCAAGACATTATTCCTCGTCGTCGTCGGGGTCCGCGAGCGCCGCACCCGGGGCGCGACCGTCAGAGTCGGAGGTCGAGTTGAACACCTCATCGGACAAGGGTGCCGAGAGAAGCTCGACAGCGGAGGCGAAAATGGCGTGACGGGACCCCAACTTGATGCCAACGCGTGTTTCCACGGCGACCTGAATGGGATCAAACGCCTCGCGAAGGTCCTCGATGGTCGCGCTTTGTGGAGCCGTTCGTAGAGCTTGTTGCCGCGCCGGGGTGTCGAACAAGCCAGCCGCCACGGCAAGGAGATCGGCATCGACAGTCGCGTTTCCCCCCGGGACGTAACGATCGAAGAGCACGGCCCGAGAGTTGTCGACCACTGGCAAACGGTAATTGATCAGGTGGTCCGTTGGAGGCGCTAAAACCGATGAGTATTGAAGTGGCGTATCCGGACCCACCGCTTGGTGAGCACCTGCCAACGGCTTGCTTCCCCGTCCTGACGGGTTCGACGCATCCGAAGAGTCCGCCGACGGCGCCTCCCAGGTATGGCCGCTTGGCCCTTCATAGACCGCTCCCGCATCGGCGCCTAGCAAACCGGGATACTGACGCGCCGTGGCTTCCACGGCCTGGAGCGCGACCCCTTCCTCGCAACCATAGGCGTGCAAAATATGAGCCGCCGCGTGGATCATGCGGTACGCCGGGGGCACAAACAAGTAGAGATAGAGCGCGAGACGCGGATTGTTCAAAATAGAGAACATTGTGGCGAGACTGTTGATCGCTCGTTGTACGCCCAGAATGTGGTAAGGCAGGAATCGGTGATAGACGGCGAAAAAGCGCGCCAAATCGTGGAAGTAACCGAGCACTTCGTCGTGCTCCAAGTCAGGAGACGCCGCCACGACCCTCCAGACGGCGATCACATCGCGGCCAAAGAGCACTTCGGCGTCGAGTACGTCGCAGTGGAGGAGGGTGTGACCATGCCGGTAGCAATGCTTGCACAACGGCTGCTCGGAGGCGTGGCGATAGGCCTTTAACGCCTCCGTGGCGCGCTGCCTAGCGGCGCGGAACGCCTCCTCCAGGCCAACCGATGACAACGATGGAAGGGGATGCCGACTTCGCCCCCCCTCAGACGGAGTCGTCGGCAGAGGAGGCGTCGTAGTGGTGGTGGCCGCCACCGTCGAAGGGGACGAAAACAACTTCGCCCCGCGGATTCCAAATCGCATCTCAACGCCAGCGGAAGCACCGGCGGTGTCCGGAGGACGCGAGGAAGGGGATGCTTCCGGTTTCGTGGGTGCAGGGGCGGTTGGCGCTCCCGATGGAGGTAGATCCTTCCCTCGCAGCGCGGCGTAGCACGCCTGTTGATCTTCAATAGCCTTCTTGGCGACGGCGAGGGCGGTCTTAACCGACGCAATCGCATTGCCGATGACATGTGGTTTCACGTCAGACGCGGCACATCCCGCGCTGCGGTAGAAACTTACGAATTCGGCGTCCGTCACGAACTGAACCGGCACGCGCCGGAGGACGCCGTAGCCACGCGCGACCATGCCGCACGCGAAACAACGCTGACTCAGCTTCGCGAGGTGCACTGCCACGGTGGGTGGTTCCTTGAGAATAGCCTCTGCCGTCACGTGGCCTTGCAAGAACATAAACTGGACGAAGTCCGCTGCGGCAGCAACTCCCCTTTCAGACGTTCGCACCCCGCCGACGTGGGTCAACACATGGCCTAGGATTTGACCGGGAGTCATGCCAAGAAGCTCTGGACAGTTCCAATACGAATGTGTCAGATGCTGGCAAATGAGACACGACCAAGGCGGGGAAACCAGTTTGTGGCAATCCGGGGGTCGGTCATCGCCGAAAATATCCGCGGGCACATGATTGAGCGCGAGCATTAGCGCGGTTGCGTCGGCATCAATGAGCCCGATGGGCGTCCGATGGTACAGTCGCCGCGCTTGCGCCGCCGCATCGGCGTCCTCCGCTGGGGTTTGAACGAGCGGGTCGGCCCGCTGTGCGATGGAGGCAAGGACACGAATGCTCTCGTTCACGGCGTACCGGAAGGCGGGAGGGCATCGAGGTAGGGCGTCGATGTCGTCGAGACGATGAGTGACAAAACGTTGAAAGGCAAAACGGCGCTCCGGACCGCTGTGGAGCCACGAGTCGATGCGGACCTTCCAAGATACCGACGGTGTTGAAGCATTCCGTGGGCCGTCGGTCGCTGCCGCCGATCCACTGGCGGCAGCGTACTGGGTCCAAAATTCGTCCAGTTTGGGGCACGCGTGGGCGGCGTGTCGTCCATCCAGGCAAACACAGCAGTTCCGCGTGACCTGCATTAAGTTAGGATGTCGCCGACGGCTGATGCCACCGCCTTCCGATGGTGCGGCCCCCACCGTCGCTGTCCCGACACCGCGCGGTGACATCGTGCCGTCAGCCGCCACCGCGCCATGGTTGCCGCTGACGTCTCCGACCGGTGGCCGCTCCGAGAGTGTGGTTTGCAGGTCATCCTCCGGCACGCCGTAGTACGCGGCGACCCGCACGTAGGTGTCATCCAAACGAAAGCCCATGGGTATGTGACACAAGACGAACGCCGCGCGTTTGGGCTGCATCACGCGGCACAGTTGGACGCAAAGAAAATTCAACTCATTCGGAACGGTTCGCGCGAGCAACTCGCGATCGGGAGCGCGAAGAAAATTTTCGTACGCGGCAAGCACCGCTTTGCCTTGCTCGTCCTCCTCGGGTTCGTCACGAGATACCGCCGTGTCGGCCATTGGCGAGGAGGACTTCACAGCCAATGATGATGACTCTGTCTCCTGACTGCCACGGCCGACCGAAATATGGTGGATGCGGTAGATGGAGGCGAGGAGGGTTTGCGTTTGGAGCGCAAGGCGTTGCTTTAGTGACGCCTCAAACGGTTGACTTCCAGGGACTGACGTGGGGGATTCCTTCGTTCCAGTCGACGGTGGGGTATCGCCATTGGCAACCGCTGACGGATCAGGCGGCGGGCTGCTTCCAGAAGGGTCGCTACTTTTCCGTTCGAGATGTCGACGCCGCCCTGCGATAGGACACTCCGCCACAACGTGCGCGGTCGAAAAACACCGCACGCACGTCAGTTCCCCACAGGCCGCGGCGATGAGGCGGGCATTGTTCATCAATAACGCTCGTAGCAGGAGGACATCATCGGTGCCGTCGGTCTCCGCGGAGGAGGGACCTTGAGGGGGTGCCGTTGACGACGACGGCGATGATGATGTTGAGTCGGTGGCGCCAGCGGCGACGCCATTGGGAGACTCAGAGTCGCGTCTCTTCTTCTCCGCCTCGTAGTCGTCTTCGTCCCGCTTCCCCTGCCGGCGACCGTTCTGATGCCGATCCTGGGAAATCTTAGCGTTGATCATTTCTCTCACGGTTATGATGGAGAGATGTTCACTACTTGGCACCGCCGCGCCTACAGTCGATACCGTTGTTTGCTGCCGATGAAAATGGAAGAGCAACGCGAGTTCGTGCAGAAGTGAGTCGTTCTTGCGCAGAGCAGCGGGATAAACGTTGAAGTACAAGTAGGCAGCCATCACGCGTTCGCCGTGTCGCACGAGAGCGTGTATCAATGCGTGCAAGTGGTGAAAATCGCTCCTTTCTGACAGCGCCGATAGCTGGAACCGCCGCCGGTACATCATGACCTTGTAGGCGAGCGTGACACACTGATCCCGCGCGGGCGCCTCGTCGAGCGTTGCGTTCAACGCTTGCATGTGAGATCGGAACTCGAACATGAAATCCGGGGGTGAGTCGTCTCGCGAGACTCGATTATTATTGCCATTGTTGCTGTTCGTGAAGGTAAACTGCCGCCACGAGGCCTTGGGTCCCGTTTCGGCGTGGCACTCGGCGCACTTGTCCTTTGGGTCCCAAGGCGCGTTGACTTGATCGCACCAGACACACTTCCAAGCGGACGTGGCAATGTCGTCCTCCGTGGCACGTCCTTCCGTGAGCAACTTCTTCTTCGCTGGCCTTTTCACCTTGGTAATGTCGGACAATGCCGTGGGCACGTCGAGCTGAACGTGGAGTTGAAACGGTGATGTGTCTCCGTCGCTGCCGCGGGTTGAGGTCCCACCCATGCGTTCCGCCTTGCCATCATCGACAAGGCCCACCCAGTCCGGGGGCAACGTGGTCACCAGGCCGAGTTTGGTACGCACGGCCACACCGGTGGGGGCCGCGCTACTGCTGGCGGAGTCGTCGCCTTCGTCCGCGATGAGCAACTTCAGGCGATCGACGGACGCGGATGCCGGCAAGGGCGTCCGCAGTAACATGCCTGGTAACGGAGACGAGCGGTCTGCCTCTCCGCCTGCGTCGAGTAGCAACGGTTGATAGTGTGACCAAGGCCGGTGACCCGTCGTCGCAGAGGAGTGAATGTGCAGGGATTGCCCTTGACGCTGCCGGCGAACGTCTGCCGACTCCAACATGCGCAGCGAGCTGCTGGTGGCGATATCGGCGGTCGTGAGGCTCGAACGTGCCTTGCGTTTCATGGACATGGCTTGCGCGCGCAGCCGGTCTCGCTTCCGCTCCGCCGCCACCCGTCGCATTTCCGTCGTCCATTCAAAACTGGCACCTTCGTTGAGCGCCTTCGGCGGTACCACATGCATGCAGGTTTCGCAAACTCGCTTTCGGTGAACTCGCTTGTCGGCGAGGATCGAGCAGCAACTAGGGCATTGAATATCAATACACGTTCGGCGGATATCTTCCTGCTGTTGCTCGAGAAGCAGCCCGGCGGCGTCTTGCGCCAGCTTGTCTAAAAGGTCGGTGAGCAACTCGGTCATGCCGAAGTGCACGTAGGCACGCAAGGCGTGAAGCACGACGCCGAAATGCTGCTGCGGCTCCAGATGCAATCTCAACGCATCAAACAACCACAAATGTAATTGCGTCACTGCCGCGCGACGGTTCGACGCCACAGCGTCCGATTGATCATACGCTCGGTACAGCGCTTGTAAAAACGCCACCGCGAGCTGAACGCCGTTAATGTGATTCGAGAGCTGCGGCAAGCCTGACACCCATACGATCAAATTGAAGACCATTTGGGGGTTGGGGCAGCTCGCCCCAACGATGGACACGACCTTGTAAATCAGATCGCTTGTGTCGTCAAGACGTTGGAGATACCACTCGCGGTTGGTCTGGTTGAGCGCCTGGAATGTTTGCCAGACGAGACGCCAGTGCAAATAGCACGTCGCACTGCGCGGATCACGATGGGCAGCGATCGCGGAGAACAAGGCTAGGACCGGCATAGGATCCAACACGCGCGGCGATGGCAGTTGCGTCACAAGCGCGCTGACTGAATCGGGTTGTGACATTTGATAGCGGCGAAAAATCTCCCACGCCACAAAGGGCGGCACGAAGCTCTGCGAGGCCGCCGCACCGCCCTGTCTGTTGGCGGACGAAATTAAAGCGGTGGCCACGTCGCTCGTCAACGGCCACGCCGCGAACTGCGGTGCCGATACGAGGCGGTGCAGTGTGGAGAGCGTGATGCCGTAGGAAGGGCTAACGGCCGCGGCGATCAAGGCTCTCCACATCTCTTCCGTCACGCCGTCGTCGGCGATGAGCAGGTGGAACACAGTGTCCGCGAGGTGGAAACGGCCTGCCTCGAGCAGCCGTTGCAACAGAACGCCGGCCAACATGTCCGGGTCGGCCGGAGCTCGGCCGCTCGGACCACGACCGTAATCATCATCGGTCGATGGGGTGCGTCCGCGGATCGCAGCGGGGGGTCTGCGAGGGGCGACGAGCAGCGACCATTCATCGCCGTCATCACCGCTCCGGCTCCCTCGTATACCACCTTCAACGCCCACCGATAACGCGGAGGATGAAGACGTTGAGTTCGAGTCGCCCGGTGCCGTGCTGTCCATGTCGAGCAAGGAGGAGACCAGATCGTGCTCGAGGCTCCCGATGGAGGCCATTGAGGAGGGTCCAGAGGCCAGCGAGGAGGCGCCTCCTCCTCCGACGCCCAGAGCGAGGGGAGGAGCGGCAATTGGCGCTGATGCAGCCGCCGGCGACAACCCATCTTCGTCGTGGGTCTGCGGCAAGAGGCCCAACACCCGCAATCTCCACGTCACCATCTCTCGCAGAAGCAGCGACGTTTGAGAGCGCGCATCGTGCGACGGTGCGTAAGCCGAGGAGGCCCCCCCACCTTGCGGCGGCAACAAGGCTAGCAAGTTGAAAAGCAGACGAAAATCAGGATTTGATAGGGATTGAATGTCGTGGAACAGTCGCTGATGGCCTTCGAAGCCACCAATCACGCTGCCCCCACCGAGGCGATGTTGCGATGGCCTGCTGCTTCCCCCCTTTTCCAACTGCGCGTCTGATGACGCCGAGCCGCCGAGGGCGTCATTCCGCTCAGGGTGCTGCAGTAGTTGTTGAAGGAACAAGAAACCGTGGCCGCGGTCGGTACAGCGGTGCAATGCCCATCGAGCGGGGATGTAATGGGCGGCTTGCGTTGCCACGCGCGCCACAACGGAGCATCGCATCGTCACCTGTGTGGGGTGTGGAAGGGAAAGGAAGGAAGGAAGGTCGTATTGGTGGCTCAGAGCTCACAACGCTCGCGTTGATGAAACCGCGAGGGTGACAGTGGAAGAGCGCGTCTGCGGAAAAGGTGAGAAAACGGCCAAAAGTCCAATTAAAGACGTTTTTACCCCCCCCCCCCCGCCCCCGATCGGCCGAAAAACCGTGTTAAACAAACTCATCATCGATTTGTGGCGAAGCGGAGGAAGTCACGAGGCGCTCAGAAGCAAAGAAGTTTTGCACATTTCCGCCGGCTCGCAACAGGGGGTGCGAAAGCCATAATGGTTGCCGCCCAATCATCATCATCATCAAGTACCGAAACGACGGCGGCGAACGTCGCGGTATTCAACCAGAAGCGTCTCGAGGTCCGCCTTCTCCAAGGCCGGCCACGGTTTTTCAACAAAGAAAAGTTCGCTGTAAGCAGTTTCGAAGAGCAAGAAGTTGCTGAGCCGCCTCTCACCGGAGGTGCGCAACAACGCATCGGGATCGCCGCGAAACGGTGGCCAACTCTTACTTCCTGAAGTGTTCTGGTGACCTGCCTGATCGGAGGGTGGGAAAAACACGTCGGTTCCGTCATCGATCTCGGTGATCGATCGGCTGAGCTCCCAGGCAAGCTCTGATTCAGTCGCTTCGCCACTGACGCGCTCTGTTTCGCTCATCGACGACGTGAATGTTGTGTTGTGATCGCTGTTGTCTTCGACACGGTCATGCGGCGAGCTGTCTGTCGACTCTTCTGTCGCTGAGGAGGTGTCACCCAAACTGTCGTAGGTCCTCGGGGCAGCTGTTGCTTTGATGTTGGATGGCCGTTGTCGTGATTGTTGTTGTTGTCTTGACGCTATTCGCCCCAGCGCCCGGACGATGGCGTGGCGGCTACCATAGCTGACGCAGACGTTGACCACAATGCGGTGGTTGCTCTTCGTCTCCCGCTCCGCCGCACGCATCAGTGCGAGTGTCCCCGAGGGGAGAAGCTCCGGCGCGGAGGACAGAAATCGGATGCGGATGCCATGCTCATGCGCTTCCCGGCGAATTTTCTCAAAGTAGGCGTCGAAAAGCGTCATCAAGGCGTCCACTTCGACCTTGGGTCGGTTCCAATTTTCAGTCGAAAAGGCATAGACGGTCAGCGCCGCAATCCCCAGGTCCGTGGACCACCGAATACAGTCCATTAACACATCCCCGCCCGCTTTGTGTCCTAGCAGCGCGCTGCCCAGCTGCTGTTGTCCGAATCTCCGATTACCGTCCATCACAATGGCGAGGTGTTTCACACCATGGCCCGTCGTCGTCACCGTGACGTTTGGTTCGATGCCCTTTGCGGGACGCAACGAGGTCGAATCCCCTGGATTCGGTTCCTTTCGACATTCATTTTCCTCCCTTATGGTGCAAGTGGCACAGCGTGATGTTGAGCAATGAATGGTTTTATTATTATCTGTCATCGACGTTGTGAACCACGACGACGGTGTCACGGGTCGCCGTCGACTCGTGCTCCGTGACCGCAGCAATAAGCGCAGACCTGCCAGGATGCCACGAAGTGAACGCACGAACGGCGCGGCGGCGGACATCCAGCGTCGCAAGTGGAACAGAGTCGATGACGGCTCGTTGCCGCTGGCCGAGAGTGGTGGTGGCACGGCTCCGCCGGCCTCGTTGGCCACAAGGTTCGAGTCTTGTCTTTCCTCATCCCTCGAGTCGTCAGGATCCGTGAGCACGGCCGAGACGAATCCGGCGGAGGAAATCTCGATGTGCGTCATCATGGACGCGGCCGCGCTCTGAAAGAAAACAACGGGAGGTGGCGGCACCACCACGCCCCCTCCTCCTCTTCCTCTTTCTGTTGACGCAGCACAGGAAGTTGGCGACGAGGAAAAACGGTGGTAACGGAACCCTCGTTGCATGAGACGGACTGCGACGGACACCGCCGCATCGGCAAATTTCGCGATCTCCACCAGATACGTCTTCATGCCATACTGCCGGACGTGGAACAGGGCCGAGGACAGCACGGCGAGGCCGAACCCGACAAGCAGCAAGAGAGCGGATAGCTGGCACGCCGAGACGAGGTCATCGATCAAGAGGAAGGCCGTGTGGTTGCCACGGTGATGCCATGTTGGCGGGTGGTCCAATCTGGGAGATGGTCGAATGGGCATATCGTCGTAAAGAAAATAAAGTTACAACACGGTACCCTGGTTAGGGAGTTTGGTTTGCTGTGGGATCAAAGGGGGCCTTGTATCCCGCACAATGTGTTCCTGCATCTGACAATCGTATCACCAGCCGGGGGTGAGAACACGGTCTCTCACGCGACCAAACGCTGTGTGCTGGGAACTGTGTGCTTTGTACAATGCTAAACCATAAAGCCATACGAAATCCTTCCTTCCTTCCTTCCCCCCCAGAGAAAATGCTCAACGGCAACCGTCGCACAGTTGGCTGCCGTGGGGAAGCTATTTCGCCACTCTCGAGCTTCGGCACCACAGCCGCCGCGACCAAGCGGCCCACGAGCGCCGCCGGATCGAGCGAGAACACTTCGGACCGCCATCCGTGCCTTTCGTGCGCCGCGCTGCCAGCACGGTCGTCCCGTTCCCGTGGAGCGATGCCGAGTGCCGGTGCAACACCTTGTCGCGAGAGCCGGCGAGTACACTGTAAAGATTCGCCGTTCGCGCTTCCAGAAAGTACCTTCTCTCGCTGGGTTGCTCAACGCGTAATCATGATGGATCGGGCATCGGCACCATAGTCGCCGGTGAGAACGTCGTTTCGTTCGGACCCTTCGAAGGACGGATGAACCGGACCTTTGCGCACGGTGAAGACGCCGCCATCGGCGCCAATCACGCCGGCGTGCCGAGCGGCGCGGCAGACGCAGCTATCTGACGTGTACGGACCGGATCCCCAAACGGATCCAGCCGACCCACACACGCCATCGCAACGAAAGGTGCCCTCCATGCCCTCCTCGTAGTCCACGCACGGCACAACACGAGAGGACCAGAGGCAACCACAAGAAGACGAAGTCTGACTGCAGCTACCACCGGCCCCCATTTGCGTTGCGCTGAGGAGGTGGAGGGCGATGAATAGACTACGTCGCAACGAATTGACGACGTTCACCTAGCGGAACTTAACTTTTTTTTCCCACTTCCTCAAATTGAACATCAATTGGAACAAGCAACTCTCACGTCGGTTCGACACAGCGACGGAAGAGAGGGCTGGCGATGCGTTCAAAACAAAAACCGAATCCGATGCAGCAGCAGATCACGTCTTCGCGATTTCAATCGAACTACCGTAACTTCCGTATGCAAGGCTCGCAATACCGTTCCTGTCGCTACCCGCGTAATTGTCGCGACCCGCACTCTTGGAAACTTTAAAGAGTCCACCCGATGCGCCGATGACTCCCGCGTGCCTTGCGGCGCGGCAAGCACAACTGTCGGCGGTGTAAGGTCCAGATCCCCATACAGATCCCGCCTGGGAGCATTTGCCATTGCAATTGAAATAACCCTCCTGCCCGGCGCTGTAGTCGGTGCACTTGGCCGCGAGTGGCTTGCCTTGACAAATCCCCATCGAATAGGCCTAGAGGCAATGAAACGGAGGGAAAAAATTGCGTTGCCTCTCTCCTTCTTTTGATTTGAAACAACAGACAACCACCAGCCACAGCCCTTTGAATGCCTGCGACTAAGTGGGGCTTCAACCAGGTGGTTCAAATTCGACCTCAAAGCCCTCAACGGGTCCAGTCGTTGTGATTGGGGGGACCCCTGGGGCAAGGGGCAAAATAAAATGCCTCTGATGTTTCCCCCTGCGGGAGGGGCTTAGTCGGTTGCCCACGTATGCTGCAAATCGCGGTCCGGAAAGTGCTCCTTCCATAGATTCTGCATGACCCGCCGCCTCGCGACGACTTCGCCCTGAAACGTGCCAAGGGCGTACTTCCAACGCATACCCTCCCCTACGGTGCGGTCCATTTTGTACTGATCCACACAGCCGTAGTACGAATCACGCTCCTTCTGACATTTCCACGCGGTCCATAATTTATCCTGGAGACACCGCGACATGACCTTTTCCAGCTCATAGCACCGCCGGCAGGCTTCCTTATACTGATAATTGGCGATTTCTTTCGCGACGAACGGGGGCATTCGTTTCGCCTGAAACTGATCGACGGCCTTGATGTCGTCGTGTAGGACTCTGAGGATCGTCGGCTCGAAGACGAGCGCCGCCGTACCACCCGGCGTTTTTGACATGTCCAAAACGTCCGTTGACGTATTTTGATTGAACAAAGCCGCCGTCCTGGCTGATACGCCGCCCCCTGATGCGTCCTGCTGGTGAGACACCGCCGTCGCTCCTGTTTTCGACCCGTTGGCGCCCATGTCCTATTTCGAGAGGGAAAAAACGTGTAGTGGGGACAAACTACCCGCGTAAAGTAAAATACGGGTCGACTACGGGAGACGGAAGGCGAGCAAAAAAAAAAGCCACATCCTCGTGCACGGAGGGGTTTCCGCGGTCCCGCCCATGATGATCAACATCCAATCAACACGTGAAATCGGCCCGTGCCAGTTGCCATCCCCGCACCCATAAGGAAAAGAGACCCGATGTGACTCACCGTCGAGCTGAGCCCGCCACTGAAGTCCACCTTTTCCAAACTGCCGCACTTCGCAAAGCAACCGTCCCCGATTCGAGCCACAGATGATAGGCCACAGGCCTTGACTTCCACCAGTTGGAAACACTCGGAAAGAAATCCGTTGCTCAGTTCCGTCAAGTTGACTAAACCACTGATGTCAGCCAACGTGAGGCTGGCGCAGCCATGCATGAAATTGGTGCCGATGCGAGTCACACTCGCCAGCGCGTTCAGATCAATCGTCGGAAGGCTGATTGCGTCGTACAAGAAGCTCGCGCCGATGCTTGTTACGGACGCGAGCCCGCCACAATGAACCACGGTCAAAGAGCTGCATTGACTCAACGCATGGTCACCGATCGTGGTCAGACTGAATGTCGGCACTGACGGTAGTTCGTCACGCCTCCGTTGGCCGACAACGTCCAGCGCGGAAATTGTTGAATTTGTCGTTCCCGTCAATTCTTCCGCACACTCGCTCACTGTCGCAGCGTTATCATCAAGGGCGCTGTTATCACGGCCGAAGTCGACGAGGGCAAGGTAGTCGCAGCCGTAGAGAAAGCAATCACCAGTCTTGGTCAGCGACGTCACCAGGATGCTACAGTCCACCGCTAATAGTGCAGGGCGCTCGCTCAAAAAGAAGTCAAGTTCTGTAACGGCATTGTCGTTCGTGATCACGATGTGATGAGCGGCGTCGGAGACGTTCAAGCACGACGCATCAACGGCGGTGAATTGGGTCATCTTCTAGAACCGACCGCTCTTTTTTTCCATGACCCTGAAATTTTTTCTCGCGATGGATGGGATTGGAAACGGTGCCTACTTAGACTCATCTACGAGGAGAACGTCGAGGAGAGCCCAAACGCTGTTGTCCCCGGCCCCCCCAACCTCACGGGAATGAAATCATCGCCTCCACGTTGTTCCGGTCCCAAGGGGAACGAGGACCCTAGAATCGATACTACTTTTTCTGGCGCGGACGGTCACCTTGCTTTGCGGCCGGCCCGACTGCAGCTCCGGGCGGCGCGTCGCCTTGCTTCGCGGGTTGTGGTTTGGTCGCCAAAAAGCACACCGTGCAGAAATCTCTGGATGCTACGTTTCGTTTGCAGGACGCGCAGCAACGTGAACCGGTCGCACGAGACACAGGCAATACGTCCAAGGGCAGCATGGAATGCCGTTGAGCTGCCTCGGGAGTGTCGGCGTAGACACTTTGGTAGATCTGCGAGCCTGCGAGCACGGCGTGCTCGATGAACGACGACGCCGCGAATGAGGAGGCACCCGTAATTGTCACCGGCAAGAAGTCCGTGGTGGAGGCGGAATACGCCGGCCGCTTTCGAAGTTCGTCCAACACATAAAACAGGCACGCCACATCGCCCGCGCTGTAGGCGATGATGTCATCTCCAAGTGGCCGAGTCATGAAGATAACGCTGGAACCCCTCTCTCGTGTCAACGTCGTCGCCGTCTTCGCCTCCACAAAAGGCCTCAGACGCTCGATGCCGTCCAGCACGCGTTTGAGCCCAAACACGTTCACAATGCGATGCGCCGGTGTATGCATGGAGGCGTTCGAGGAGGAGTGACTTGACGTAGCGGCCATGCTCGTGGCGGCGGTTGGGTGCGCCGCGTCTCCCCTCGTCATCACCTCCAGCAGTTGTAAGTCATAGCACCCGTTGAGTTCGATACCGAGCGCCGCTTTCACCTGCAAGCAGTCCCGTCGGCAATCCCAGGTATACTTGCGAATCGACGGATCTCGGAAGAAGCGCGTCAGCGCCACGCGCAGTGCCGATGGGCCGAACGCCAACGCGTCGATGATGTACACGACGACGTGGTACCCATCTGGCGACGACTTGAGATCCGGAGGAGACGCGGCCGCCGCGGCGCCAGCATGCGCAATACGAGGGGCAGGCAGCGACGACGAGGAGTGGTGCGCATCCACCACGACGGCGGGCCGCGGAGGCGTTAGGTGTTGAGTCGTCGGTGCATTCCCGCTGCGTTGAGACGACGTGGAGGGATGCTGAGTGGAAGCGGCGTGAAATCCAAGTTGAATCAGACACAAACGTTCTTCGTGCCATTCGCAATCGACCGCGACATTCCACGCGTCGACGTGAGGCGTGACATCGGCATCAATGAACACAGTCAGCTCGCGGAGACGCACTGCCTGGTTAACGAGAATCACGTTCATTGTTCCGGGAAGACTTGACGGTGACGGAACCGTTACGGGTTCAGTTGCAACCGCAACCGATAGGGGCACGCCAGATGCATGGTCTGCCTTCGCGTCAGCTGTGACGGCCTTCGCGCCAGCTGTGACGACGTTCGCGAACGAGCGTGATGCGGAAGCCTCGGCTGTCATTCGCAGCACTGTTAAAGGTGATTTTCTTTCGTGGTGGGTGTGCGTACAGTACTGTATGCTGGTACGCCCAAAGGAGAGATGATAGAATCAAACGACACGTCTTGCCTGGCAGCCCACCACCCCCGCACTCCTCTTGCGCCCTTGTCTCCCACAACAGAGAAAAACGCAAACGAAAAATCAAAATGATAAGTTGTGGACTGGCCACCGGCGGTCTATTTCTCGACTGTTGCGCCCCTTGCCGTCGAGGTACCGAGGAGATGGACCAAAACGGGAGGTTCGAAACGCGCTCTCTTTTCACGTGGTCGTCGTTGCGGGCGCGAACGTCGAGCGGTACAAGTAGGATGCGATGGCCACCACGTCGGGATGACCGTATGACTTTCTCGCGGCTACACTGCCTTTTACCTTTTCATCTGCAATCCCCACTGACAGCGCCGCGACCGTCTCCTGAGTGGACCTGACCAGTGTCACAATGACACGGAGCGCGGGGATGACAAAATTACTGTCGCTTTCCAACAGCGCGAACCGGTCCATCAAGACGAGGAGGTCTGTGAGAAGAATGGACAACTGATCCCTTCCATCGTCGCCTCCCTCGTCAGCGAGGGCGTTCACGATGGCGTCTCGGACGGTCGAGTGACACAGCGCAAACGAGACATTGCTGGCGAGAAGGAGGCACGCCGACTTGATCACAGTCGAGGAAGGGAGGCTCCAGCTCCTCAGCAACGGCGGCGCAATAAACAAATGCGAGTGTGTCAACGCGCGGATGGTGCCCAGCTGCGTTGAGCCTGTCGCATCCTCGGCCACCACCAAGTTGGACAGCAATCGCAGCGCCACGACGACGGTTCCTGCCTCGGACGCGGGGTCGGTGACGAGTTGGGTCACACTGGTCAACAACGACCGTCCGAGGTCGTTCAGGGTCGGATTCCCTTCTGGTATTTCGACGAGCAGCTGCGAGCCAAACCTATCGACAATCGCCCTAACCAAATCGAGGATGGGAAACGTCTGCGCCGCGCCGTCACCGGCCGCGGCTACGTGCGCCAACAAAGAACCCACAAGCCGGTGAGCGTCCGCCAATACCGAGGTGGTGTTGGTCGACGACGACGATGAGGCACGGACGCACGCGACGACATCGTCGACCGTCTCGTCCGCTTTCTCGAGATGCAACTGTGCCAACTTCTTTCGAATGGTGTCAAAATTCGCGGAGGGGACCAACGTAGGACTGCTGATGATCCAAGCCGCGACGTTACTTCCCTCTTCTCCTCCTCCTCCCCCTGCTGCCGCGACAACTTGAGCGCCGTGGCCCCTTGCCCTCGCGGCGGCTTCTTGGGCAAATTTGCTGAACGCGACCTGAGATCCGTCGGCGTCGAGCTCGGCCATGCGTTCGCGGTAGCTCTTTGTGGCACCATGGCCTTGACGACGACGCGCCTCTTCCTCCTGAGCGAACTTGCTAAACGCGGCAGCGTGAGACGTGCCGCCGCCGCCTCCGAGGCCGCTGGACGACGCACCAGCACCGACCACGAGCCGCAAATCCGCGGGGTCGATGTGGTTCATGATGAACTGTTGTATCGTCTCCTTGTCCTCTTGCGAGACTCCGGCGTGACTGTTTTCGTTGATGAACCGCTGAGCGGCGTCGAAAATATTCTCTCCGGCGGTGTAGCACAACTGAAGTTGATGTCCTGCGCTCAGCTCGACGTCGAAGACGTAGTCGTACATTTTACCGTTGTGAACGCGGTGATGCCGACCAGAGGGGCCGCCCCCGGCCTCCGTCGATGAGGGTGCTGTGGCGGTTCCAACGTCGCTTTCGGGCGACCCGACGACCGTTCCGACCCGTGCCCAACGCGATCCCGACCAGGAGAACGCCAAAATGGTGCCGCTATCGTCTTTTCCGAGAACCGTTTGTCCTTCATAGGCACCGATGCTTGGTAGATCATTGACGGATCGTACCGCGGTCAAGTCGATCCCCCCGGGTCCCGCCGCCATGTTGTTTAAGTCTTGCTTGGAAATGGGTGTGGAGGCCACCAAGTCGTCATACGCCGCCTGTTTCTCTGCGGTCGCGGCGGCGTCGTCGTGCTGAGTGAAGAGGAATAAGTGGCCGTCGGAGCAGCCCGTGGCCAAGTTCAATCGATCCTGTTGATCGACTGCCCAGCAAACCGACCAAACCGGACTTGCGAAGACAAGACAGCGATCTGCCGACACGGACACGGTCGCGGGCGTGGCGCCTGCGGGTTTCACGGACGGAGGCGCCGCGGAAGACGCGGTTGAATTCGCCTTGTCGCACATTGCCGGATCCCAGCACCACACACGGACGGAATGATCCTCCGAACTCGACGCGAAGATGACGGTTGCCGACGTCAAAGGACGGGCCAGACCGCATTCGATCGCCGTCGTATTTGCAGCAACGAATGGGCAGCTTTGATCGTTCAACCCTGGAAATAGATTGGACGGCGCCACGGCTAGGCTGTAGATGAATCCTCGGTGAGCCTCGAACCGGTGTAACTGGGTCCCCTGATTGGCGTGCCACAGAATAATCACATTGTCATTTCCGGAGGACAGGAAGCGATCGGCATCGACGGGTGCGATGCATTGTACGGAATCACGATGCCCATGGAACGTCTTGACGGTCGCCCCAGAGGGCAAGGACCAACGGACGATCGTCTGGTCACCTCCACCGCTGAGCATGTCCTTCGTGCCAGGTAGACTGGCGACGCATGTGACGCTGTTCGTGTGCTGCTGCACGGTCGCCACGCGCGAACCAAGGCAGCGGAGGTCCCAGACGATGAGCGAGTGATCCCAGCTGCCAGTCACCAAGAAGGCACCACTCGCCGCAAGAGTAGCCGAGCTTCCTGGTGCAAACTCGGCGGCGTAGGCCGCGCACTTTACAGCTTTCGTGTGCCCGGTGAGCACGGCCAGCAAATCTCCTGTCACCGCGTCCCAGAGGGCGGCGGTGTTGTCGTTGGCGCCCGTCGCAATGCAAGGCCGCGGCATGGGGAGTCCCCCCGGTGGGCGCGCCGCGACGCACGGCACATGGGGCACGTAGACGACGAAGTTGACAAATGCCGAATGACCGACGAAGGCGGCGGTACGGATGAAATGGTGACGAGCGTCGTCCCCAACGGGCAACGCACCCGCATCAGGAATAGTCCAGGTCGCCGCCGTGTGATCACGGGACGCCGCGAATACGACTGGCGTCGGCGCGGAGCAGGGTGAAGCGACCTGCCGCACGTCTTGTGTGTGACGTGCGGTGCATCGGAGTCGCCAAGGGGCAAGGCGCGACTGAGGCGGATCCATTAATCGGATGAAAAAAAAACGGTTTAAGAAAGTCAATAAAAAGCCAAGTGACGAGAGAGGATGGAAACTGCAGAGAGTGTCAGCAAGAGAGAGAGAGGGAGAGAGAGCGCGTGAGATCCTCCAGAGACACCCCGACCCCACTCACGAAACGTGGAATCAGAATGTTTCAGTGACCGTCCCGCGAAGCGGAGGCCCCGTCACGTAAGGTCACGCTCCCGCTTCGTCCACGGCGAGACGCGAGAGGCGCAGTCGGGCCGTCCGAAGTGATCCCGCGTCCCCGTCCATCAGGTTCGCGCCCCCCACACCGCCCTTGTAGTTGCGCGCCGCAAAATGGTAATCCGATAGAAACGTCGGATGCATCTCCATCAACCCGGTGTACTGGCCGGTGGCGGTCGCGCGCCGCCGCTCCAGTTGTGTGGGACGTGGAAACAAAGGTGAACGCTGTCGTGGTCCTTTTGGTGATGGTCCGGGCACGAGACCCTGAAGTTCGTCCTCCTGCGCACTGTCGTCTCCTTGTGAGGCAGTGCTGCCCCTGCGTCCTGTAGGAGCCACGCTATGCGCATCGAGCCAAGCCTGCAAGCCTCCAGGAGCAAGAACCGTCGCGTGTCCCGTGGTCAATTGTCCGGCAAGGAGCACGCCAGCGTTGCCGGGCGCGGAGAGCAATTGTCCCAGCGAGCGTCGATCACCTACCCCCACGTTCAGCTCTGCGCCGTCCACGGAGGAGCTCTCAAATGGATCCCGGTCATTGACGACTTCAATTTCACTCAGGACGTGGTGCTGCGCTCGGAGCTTCGGATCGGAAGCGCCACCACGCGCGGCGGCGTTTCGAGTTGCGGTCGGGAGGGACGACTGTTCCTCGAGAGGCAAATCGTCAAAATCGTCCTGCACCGCCTCTCCGGTTTCAGCGTCGATCCCGCCATACCACTTGGGTTCCACCCGGCGGAGCGCCAGTCGCAAGTATCGGAGGGCGCGTGAATTCACCCGGTGACTGTCCCACTCGGCGGGCGGCACTCCTTTGCCACCGGGAATGGCGGTGAGGCAAAAATGAAGGTAGTCGAACGCGTCCCTGGCCACTCGCTCGCCTTTCGGAAGGGCCTTTGGTCGCGCCGCCGCCGCCGTTTGGTCGTCGGGTGTTGAATCAACTTGACCGCCAACGTCAGGATCATAGCCTCCATAACCTCCCTCATCGACGGGTGCATGGTTGGGGCTAGATCGGAGTGCAGTGGAATCGCCGTCACCACTATTCAGTTGCGAAGGGTCCAACGTCGACAGGATCGGCACGGGGGGCCGTCGTACCTCGCCATAGCGCGCATGCAACGTAGAATACCCGAGCGGCCGTTGTTGGTGCATTCGCTCCAGCGTTTGCTGCAGCCGGTCCATTTCTAACTTCCGTCGATGATCGCTCGAATCGAGTCGCGATCCAAGGAGCTGAAATTCGCTCATCGAATTTTCGAGTGACGCCGTGGCGTCGCTTCCGTCCTCGCCGGATATCAGGGATTCCTGAAAAATGCTCGCCGGGTCCATCAGGGCAATAGTCTCCAGGCATCCCCCGCAAAGAAACGGGAACAGGTTGGGAAGGCGGTCTTGCACTTCATGCCGCCTCGACGTCCCTTCACTATTGTTGAGGGTCATCCGACCCATCAGCATCGACCCGGAGGTCGCGGTGTCTAAAACACTGTTTCCAAACACCGCGCTATTGGCAGAAAAAGCTCCCGATTCGGACCACGACGCGCCGATTGGCACTTGTGGCGAGGACAACATGGCATCCAACGACGAAGAGGTGCCCTCGCCGGCACTGGGCGGAGGTGGAAAGCTCGAAGAACCACCGCCACCACCGTCGCGAGCAAGGAGCCCATCCTTTGCCGGCCCACCACTTGCGAAGCTCGTTCCATGTTGCCGGGAGGGAACCGTTCTTGCGATCGGCAGACCTGACAAGCGCGAGGCGGGCGTCGTGGCGGCCAAAGTCGGCAATCGGTCCAGCGCTAAGGATACGAGCAAATTTGGAGGCAGCTCGGACGCGCAGCTGCGGTGATACCATCGACGGCAAAGAGAACAGAAGACTCCCATCGCGACAATGCGATCGCACCGCCGGCAGGAAAACGGCCGCGACTTGTATGCGGAGCGCTGCGTCAGAAGCGTCGACGGTCGCCGCTCAGTCGTCAACGACGAGGGCACGACGGGCGCGATGCCCCCCCCCAAGGTGCCTCCCGTCATCAATAAAACGGTCCCTCTTTTTTTTTTGTCAAAAAGGGGGCAGAAGAAAAGGAGAAGAAGACGCGACAATTACATACAGCGAAACCCCCTTTCCGGTGTTTGCTTCCTTCTGGGTGGAATATCACACCGATGGAATAAGGGGCAGAGAGAGAGGGGGAGGGTCAGGGAGGGTTGCACAAGACTCAATACCAGAGTACACAAAAAATAACATATTCGAGGGGTCGCCAAGCAGTGAGCCACGGAAGTACGACTGGGTACCAGGACCCAAAGACGTCACCCTCTTTTCGTGTTGCCGGGTAAGTCACGCCGGGGCGGTGGAAAGGGCCCTCCGCTGCCCCCCGTGTATCAATGCGGCTGCACCGTCTTCAGCATGGTCCTCTTAACGCGAGCGGCCATTTCGTACCTGTCCTCGTCATCGGCGGACATGGCGGCGGTCCGTGTCTGCCACTCGCGCCAGCGCCGATCGGCCGCGTCCTGCTGCGACAGCTCTTGCTCGACCGACGACAATTGATTCAAAGCCGAAACCTCCGCTTCTTTGGCTTCCTTTTCGGAGCGTTGGCGCCGAATGGTCGCCTTTTGCTGCCCGCGGTTCCCCTCCAACAACGACACATCGTGAAGTTGCGAGGCTAAAAGGTTCTCCTGGCGACGGCACTCACGTTGTTCCTCGAGAAACTGCTCCCGGGAAGCGAGGTCATCCCGAACGGATACTTCGAGGTCGTAAATAACCGCTTGTAGGGAGGCCTTCAGCCGTTGTTCCTTCGTTTGTTCCCACTCTTGTCGTTGCCGAGCGATGCGATCACGGTGCTCCTGCCGGCGGCGCTCCGCCGCTTCCTCGACGGCGTGCTGGGCGGCGACGAGCCGCAACTGCTCGGCCTCAAACGCGGCCTTCATGCGTTCCCGGTGCGACTGAATGTCACGTTCCTCCGCTTCTTGTTTCAATCGCGCTTCTTGCCGAGTCCTCTCCAACGCCTCTTGCTCCGCTCGCTCAGCATCCCTCTTCGCCTTCAACGCGGCTTCTCGCTCCATCATTTGAGCCTCGCGTCGCAACACTTCGTACGTGTCGCAGTGATGCCAACTCGACATGTCCTTCTTCTTCCGCTCTTCCTCGAGGCGCCGCAGGTTGGAAAGCCGCCGCTGCTCGATTTGGGCCACAGACAGCTGCGCGTCATTGACGTGTCGCTGCCGCGCGGCGGACAACGCAGACGGCGTCGAAGATGACGCTTGGGCCGCGGCTGCGCGCAGCGCGGCTTGCTGCTCTTCCTTTTCGGAAACGTGCGCGCCCGTGAATACGAGCGCGAACATATAAGGGAAAGTCAGACCCGGTGCGGATCGCAGCACCAACGTCGGCAGCAACACTTCCGTCGTTTGTGGTGTGATGCTGCCGTCACCGTTGGCCGTGCAGAGGGCGTAGTCACCGAGGTGAACGGTTGTAGATGACGTCGACCCTAGGGTCACCCAGTCCTCGTCATCGTCGTCATCCGGCGGCTGGTTTACGGTGTCCGGGGCGGAATCGGCCGCCGTGCCTCGCGACGAAGGGAGCGTGAAGGTCGGCAAGGTGTCCAAAACACGACGAAGTGTCTCTTGAATCACAAAATTCACTGTTTGCTTTTCAGGCACTCGGACCACGAGAGGCTGCAACTGCGGCTCCTTCGGCGCAAAGGTCACGAACACCTGCACAACGTAGGTTGGTTCTGCAGATGTCATCTCCGTGCCCGTGAATTTTTCTGTAAAACAATACTTGATATTCTGCATGACAACAATCAATTTCGCTACTGTGTCATGGGAGCGTAAGCGTACAGCTGTCGCGTACGCGCATCGCTTCCACGAAATTTATTGTGAAATGACGTGAAGGGGTTTGAAGCGGTGAAACTCGGTCTCAGCGTGACTCGGCACATACTCGGCCCAAACGCTCTCGTCAATGGCGTTACGATTCGGTCGAATGCGCCGTTGATGCTGCGTCACCCATTCCGACCACCAGTGAAATCTCCCAAGCTCGAACCAAATACTATAAGCCGAGAGTCCCAAGCAGCCGAGGTTGAAGGCGAAGGTGCCCGAATGACAGGCAAGTCGCATTGTCATGCCGAGAAATCCAAACACCGCGCACCACAAGCTTCCCGAGTGACCTTGCGGGCCGTTGCCGACTTTGTGAGACTTCAACGCGGCGTAGTAGCCGACGCCGAGCCCCAGGCCTCCAACCCACCAGTGCTCCTGATGGCGTCGCCGAGACAACAGGCACGCCATCGTGCAAAATCCGCAGCCGAGGGCCGCCACCCAGGTCGCGTTCGGAGGCGGCACGGCACTTGTGTGTTCCATCGTGCAGCTCTGAAGGCCGCCCCCGATGTGGTCGTAGTGGCTGGAGTAATGGTACGACCGTTTCTGCTCGAGGTCCCCTTCCTCGGCCTCGTAGTGCAGCAGCTTCAACAACGCCGGAGACCCAATCATCAGGCGGAGAGAGGGAACGAACGCCCGAAAAAAAGCAGTTCAGCACTCAAAAGGCGGGCGTGTAAGGGAGGGGGGGGGGGGGAATCCGAAAATTTTCGGATTCTGTTTTTGCCACTGTTTTCTAGCCTTGTGCCCCGGAAAGCAAGCCGCAGTGCGCCTTCGGATGGCTAATGACCCAATCGTCTCCAACACCTACGGTACGAAACGGGGGGGGCCATCGCGGCTGTGTACTGTATGTCTGAAAATCCCTTTATTTTGGGCGGGGAAGAATGAAGGGGTCATCAACGAGACGTTAGAAATTCGATTGGCATGGCCTTCCGTGCCGTTGGTGGTGACGTCACAGTTGCCTCCGATCGAGCGCATCCAAGTCTTCCAGCTGCCGCTGCAACATAAACGAGGCAGTGTCGGCGATGAGTCGGCTCGTCGTCGTCCTTGTCGCCGTGGGACCCGCCGAGGAATGGATGACCCGGTGCCGCGCCGCCGCGATCCCACCATCCCACGACCCCGGATGCTTATCCCCGGCCCGGTCATCCCACCACCCGGCTTCGTCTCGCGTGCTGTCGGCACTGCGGCAAGCGGTGCCGGGGAGGACGGTCCATTGTTCCCTAGCGAGGTGGCCAAGGCAAAAGTCATTTGTCGTGACTGCTTCGCCGAACGGCAGAATGCCGCCGACGCTGGCTGGAGGTGTCCCTTGAACAGGAGCCGCAACCAGGTGATCTGTACCACCGCTCCGCTCAGGCTCTGGCTGACCCATGCCCGGGACCATGGCCGTAGGTCGCGGCGACACGCGACGTGCGCCCATATGGACCGGTAAAAGTTCTTCGCGGATCGTCACTCCGGTCAAGGAACGCCTTTGGTTCCTCCCTGCGGCGGCGAGGGTGGTGCCCAGTATCGGTAGCTCTGTCGCCGGGACCGGAGCCACCACCATCGTCACGGGGAGTAAATGGGGAGGCTTGCTTTCCCCCCTCGCCCCTCCGGCTGGCGGGGAAGGCGACCGCTCGAAGGAAGAGGATGACGCGAGCCCCCCCGCGCCACCACCAGCTGGCCGTCGATGTGGATCCACGCGGGGTTCCTCGAGTGCCGCCTTCAGATGCCCACCAATCGTCGTCGCAGCGGAACGCGACGCGGCTGTTCGCGACTGCTCCTCCGATACGTCCGAGATGAGACCGGAAAGCAAATGCCGAAGGTGCTCCGGATTAACGGACAATACCGCATGGCTGTCCACCATGTTGACGGCCGGTGGAAGCGGCCTCCTGCCACGATGCGCCGTCTCGCCGCCACCGCCTGTTATCGTGGGCGGTGGTGATGCCAAAGTTGTTGAAAGACGTGACGCCTTCTTGGGGTCGGCGGGACAAGGGACACTAGTTTCGGTTCCCTCGTCAAGGTCATCCCGATACGAAATTGCCGATGTCAAAGAAGTCTCGATGAACAGCGACGGAAACGACCCTTCGCCATTCTGCCTCAGCTCTTCTTCACTGGTGGGAGCCCAGAGCTGCCCATCCTGCATGAGGACGCCGGCGCTGCAGTCCCTCATGGCGGCGGACATCACGTGCGCCAGAAATTTCGACGAAAAACCTGCAACCTGACATTCGCACCGCGTCAGGGCGTCTTCCACACGGCGCGACTGCCGACGCCAGCCCGATAAGTAATCTTTTGGGTGTCCCACGCAGCTAAATCCTCCCGTTACGGCCTCGGGCATTGCCGCGGAGCGGCGCAACGATGGAATCAGCAAGTCAAAATAGTAGGAATCGAAGCTGCCGACCGTACTGGCGGTACTGCCCTGTGCCGTTGGAGGGCGATGGCCACCGCCAGGTGTCCTTTCGACACGCCATGCAGGCGCGCGAACGACCGACGGCGGGTGAACCGCGGCCATAGGCAGGTACGCCGGAATCGACAGCAGCTGACTCACCGGATGCGAACGGGATATCAGCCTCCACGCGACATGTTGCGGCTGCGGCAAAATGATTGATGGCCGTTTGTCCGCAGAGGGAAGTCGCAGCGGAGGAGCTACGACCGCCGCGGCGCGGGGCGTGGGCTGTGCCGCTCTCGGCGGTGTGGAAGTCGCCTGTCGGGACCTCATGGGTGAGAGAGAGGACGAGTCGCTGTGCACGGCGACGAGTTCATCCTGCTGCGGCGGCGCCGATTTTTGACTGAAGAAGAGCTGCCTTTCCGCTGTAGCCGCGCCGACAACTTTCGTCGGCGTCGCATTCGCAGACGAAGCCAACGAAGGGATCGCACGAGAGGTGACCGCCATGGGAGACACAGCCGCAGATGCCACGTCAACCACAACGGCCGGGCCCGAAGGATCGGACACCGCAGCCGCTGCGAGTTTACCTTTCATCGCGGCAGGGTTGAACTGCCGCGTCACGAGTTGCCTGTCCGCGAACAGGCACACATACTTTGACAAGCGTCTCCGCGCTCGCAGCCGCATCGCAAAGGCGCCCCTTCGAAGCGATCCAACGTGGTCGCTGGATGAAACTAGTTTGGATAGCGATTCTTTGCGACGAGCCGAGAGTGACGGAGCGGCGGCGCTGAACCATGCCACGGTTTCATCGAGCCATATCGGTTGTCCACCGAAACACACGAGGGGATGCCACAGTAGTTGACGTGCTGTCGGTCGGTCGCTCGGTTGCCTCAACAATGAGATCGACAGTGCGTGGCATAATCGGGCGCACGCTCGGAGGTGCCGCACGGTGTAAGGGCACGACACCTCTGGTCGCGACCCATTGGTCCCACGGTGCTCCTCCTCGCTTTCTCTGGTCGCGTCGCCTCCACTGCAGATTGGCCCGTCGACGCTGATGTGACCGGTGAAAAGGGCGTTGGCCTTTTCTGCGGAAGCCACCGAAAGGAATGGAACGAATGTGGCCAGCTGGAGCCAAGGTGGCATGTCGGGCACCGCAAGCGGCTGCCGGACGTTACTGGCACGCGGGCGGGCGCCCCCGCCACCGCTTCCGTTTTTTCGCAATCCCTCACCTTCACCCCAGCGGGCGAAGCATTCTTGAGCGGTGGCGAGTAAGACATGGTCGAGATGAAGGGCGGCGGAAATAAACGTTGCCATTGCCCCGTTGATGTGGGGGGCCACCGAGGAGATGAGGGGAGTTGTCGCGCTCTTTACCTCGCCGCCGACGAGTGATGTGGTCGTCAAGGCGTCTCTCCACGACGCGGTCGCGGCGGTGAACGACTTGGCGAACGATTCCAATTCCGACACCGTGTCCGGCGTGGGCGGCAAGCCGGTGGTGGCGATCGTCCAGAGGGTGACGCCGAATGAATAGATGTCCGCCTCGACGCCGTACCCAGTATCGACCTGATCGGAGGAGCAACTATCCAACGGGTTGTGGTTGGGTCCAGCCTCACTAGGGGCGACGGAAGCGAAGGCCGTTTTCGCGGCGTCTTGGCGCATTTGCTGCCGCTGAAGGACCTCCGGGGCGATCCAGCCAGGCGTGCCGACGACCGTGCGCCGCTGCGAACCGACTTCACTGTCTACCGCAGCTTCCATGATGCCACTTGAACCCAGGTCCCCTAGCACGGCGGTGCCGTCGCGCCGGAAGAAAATGTTGCCGCTCTTGACGTCGCGATGGATCATCAGCAGACGCCGATGCAGATGGTGCAAAGCGGATAGAATGTCGTGCGCAATCGCCCCGACCACCTCGAAGGTTACGAGGGGGTGCCGCCGCTGATCGTCGCCATCACGTCCATGACGGGTCCGTTCCTGGCGGAGGCTCTGTTTGCCGCTGCTCGCCTCCACCCCATCGCCGTTTTCGTCGTCGTCGTCGTCGTCGTCACCGCTGGCTAAGGTGCTTTCGTTCGCCGCAACGTTCGGCGAGGAAGAGGATTGGACGTGCTGCGTGGCAGAAAACGACGGCATCCCAACACCGCGTTGGGGCAACTGAAACCTTGCCAGCAGCAGATCGGCAAGGGTGCCTCCGTCAATCCACTCCAGAACGAGGCTGACCAATGGGCCGCCAGAAAGCACGCAGTCGAGAAGCCTCACCACATTAGGCTGATGAACAAGCGACAAGCTGGCCACCTCTTGCACGACGGCCATGATGCCAATGGCGGGAGGCGGGTGACCAAGTCCGTCCATTCCGCCTCCGCGAGCGCTAACATCACTGGTCGCGTCGCCGTCCATGTTCATGACCTTCACGGCAACGAGGTGAGGTTTCGGCGAAGCCGTGGCGTCTCGGCGATCGCGCGGCCGGCGGACAGCATCCCCTTGATGGAGATGATCGCCAGATCGCGGAAGCGGTGTTGGGCGTCGTGCGGCCAATCGACTACCGTCAGCGGTATTGATCTCATCGCTGGCCGCCGTAGCAGCCACGGTAGGGTTACCCTTGCCCTTTTCCTCCACAAGCCGCTCATCGATTTCAAGCTCAGACGACGACGCGGTTGAGAAGAAGCCAACTTCGTCGTCCGAACTCGCGGGTTCGGCACCGTGACGACGCGACTGGCCGTCAACAGTGTTCCTACTCGCGCGTCGATTGCTTTTGTCGTCACAGCGATATTTCGGCAATGCCTGGCGCATGGCCTCCTGCCGAAGGTAGTCGACGAGCGCTTCGCGGCTGTCGACGTTGCGGAGGGACACCCGCGGCGGAGGTACGGCAACTCCCCGTTCGTCGTCGCTATCACCAGGATCGTCGTCGTCGCCGCCGTCGGTCCGCACGGCCTGGTACACGCAACCGTAGCTGCCTTGACCCACGTTGCACAGCAGGCAGTAACCCGGAACATTCGGGAAAGGGGCACCTGCGTGCATTTACGGTCTGTTGTTGACGCCGCGAAGGAGAGGCAAGACCAGCGAAATTGACATCGTGCCCGTCTACAAAGGAGAAAAACAGCACCGGCGTTTGGAAAAGGAAAACCCGCGCATGCCATTCAAACATGTGCCTGTGTTGAACGTGAGCCGATAAAAATCGCATCTTCCTTGAGAACGCGTGTGTGTCACCCCTGTGCCAGGAACGAAACACGATGTATCGGTATTTGATCCACGGGAAACGAGTTTCACGTGAAAAGGAAAACGGGGAAAAAATAGAGTGTCTGGCTGGAAAACTCGCGGGCCGGGAGGGTTTGAAACACTAAGGGTGGGGTTGGGGACATCTGACTTGAGTCGGGGCGGAGGCGGAGAGACGTACTGCCCTAGGGAACCGGTGACATCGGACCTCGAAGCGTGGCATGGGTCGTGGCGCGTCGGGAGGTTCACAACATTTGTTGGTTGGGGTTCTCAAAGGTGCTTCAAAAAAGCAGATTTCGGAAAGATAGATTTGATAGATAGAGAAAGATAGATAGAT